>Ga0172377_10000102_pt1 | contig 71808 bp, 69 predicted proteins | sample Pumphouse3metaG_FD_119749 | JGI IMG/M metagenome (GOLD analysis project Ga0172377, IMG submission 119749) | Leachate microbial communities from a municipal landfill in Southern Ontario, Canada - Pumphouse #3 metaG | ecosystem: Engineered > Solid waste > Landfill > Unclassified | place: Canada...
ACGGGAATTATAATAGGTTTTTTCCTCTTTGTCAATAGCTTATGGCTTAAATTTAGCTTAAATTTTTGATTTGCCCGCTTCTTATTGTTTTTACTTTCTTTCTATTGGGTTTTGTAGCTACTTATTGGCTCTTGGGTTAGATTTTGAAAATTTTGGGCAGTTTTTGAATTGAGGTATATTTATGCGTTTAAAAAAGATTTTAAATATTAGAAATGGAGGATTACTCCATTTCTAATATTTTACATTTTTGAAATTAAATCTGCTAGTGCTTCTATTTCTGCTTCTGTTTTAGTATTCACTTGTCCTGTCATAATGTTTTTCATAACTCCACCATAACTTCCATCTTTATATCCATTTAATGAATCAATTATTCTTTGTTTATCCCAACCTGCAATAACTTGAGATTTTCCTAAAGCTGATTTTTCACCTTTTTGTCCATGACATGAACCACAATTTGTATATAAAGCAGTTGCGTCAATCACTGTTGTCTCTTGTGCTGTTTGTTCTGTTATTGCTACTTCTATTTTTTCAGGAGCGATAACTTTATTTTCTTTATTCTCTTCTACTATTGTTGAAACTGTTTCTTTTGCTTCTTCGATTTTTGTTTCTTCAACTTTACTATTTTCTTTAACTTCTACAGAACTTTTCTCTACAGCAGCTACGGTTTCATCTTTCTTAATTTCTTGTGTTGTTCCAGCAGCTTGAGTAGATTCTTTTTTCTCGTCTCCACAACCTGTCAATAATGCAACCGCTACAGCTGAACCTAATAAAAGTTTTCTCATGTTCTTTGTTCCTTTGTTAAATAAAATAATAACTTGTTTGTTTTATAAAAAACAATTTTCGAATTGTATCTAAAGAATTGTATAAAAATTGTGTTATAAAGCTTTAAATTCAAAAATAAACTCTTTTTCGAAATCTATTTTCACAAATCCACCTTTTTTTAACTTACCAAATAAAATTTCATCAGTTAGAACATTTTTAATTTTATCTGAAATTACTCTATTAAGTGGTCTTGCACCCATAGCTTTATCGTAACCTAATCTTGCTAATTCATTTTTTGCTTTTGTGCTTATCTCAATTTTTATTTTTTTGTCTACTAATTGATTTTCTAAATCTTCCATAAATTTACCAGCAACTTTTGCAACAACATCCATACTTAATGAATCAAAAGGAACAACAGCATCAAGTCTATTTCTAAATTCAGGTGCAAAGAATTTATTTATTGCTTTATTTTCATTTAATTTTTCATTTTTTGCAAATCCCATAACATTTGCTTCTGTTGCACCTAAATTTGATGTCATAATTAAAACTACATTTTGAAAATCTGCTTTATTTCCGCTATTGTCTGTTAATTGGGCATTATCCATTACTTGAAGTAAAATTGACATTAAATCTGGATGTGCTTTTTCTATTTCATCAAGTAAAAGAACTGTATGTGGATGTTTTCGTATAGCTTCTGTTAAAAGCCCGCCTTGTTCAAATCCAACATAACCAGCTGGCGCGCCAATTAATCTTGAAATTGTATGAGCTTCCATGTATTCACTCATATCAAATCTTTCAAAATAAATTCCTAATTGTGTTGATAACTCTTTTGCTACTTCTGTTTTTCCAACTCCTGTTGGTCCTGTAAATAAAAAACTTCCAATTGGTTTTTTATCAAGTCCAAGTCCAGCTTTGTTTCTTTTTATTGATTGAACAATTATTTTTATTGCACTATCTTGTCCAAAAACCCTTTTTTGCATATTCTTTTCTAAAGATTTTAAAAGAGTTAAATCAGATTTTGTGGCACTTCGTTCTGGAATATGTGCCATTTTAGCAATAATACTTTCCACATCTTTTGAAGTAATTGTTATATTTTTCTCAGATTTTGTTTTTAATTCGCTTGCTAATAATATCTTTTTAGAAGATCCAACCTCATCAATTACATCAATTGCACAATCTGGCAAAAATCTATCTGTAATATATTTTTTACTTAATTCAACAGCACTTATTATTGCACTTTTTGAATATTTTACACCATGATACTCTTCATATTTTGATTTTAGTCCCTCTAAAATCAGAATAGAATCTTCGATTGATGGTTCATTTACATCAACTTTTGCAAATCTTCTACTAAGTGCTTTGTCTTTTGAAAAATCATTTCTATATTCACTAAATGTTGTAGCACCTATACATCTTAATTTTCCATTTGCTAACATTGGTTTTAAGATATTTGAAGCATCCATTGCACTTCCACCAACACTTCCAGCTCCTACAATTGTGTGAATTTCATCAATAAATAAAATTGCATTTGGTATTTTTGCAACTTCTTTTAAAAGAGATTTTAATTTTTTCTCAAAATCTCCCCTATATTTTGTTCCTGCAATCATTGACCCCATATCAAGTGAAAAAACTTTTGCTTTTAATAAAAACTCAGGAACTTTTTCTTGTGCTATTTGTAAAGCTAAGCCCTCAGCAATTGCTGTTTTACCAACACCTGGTTCTCCTACTAAAATTGGATTATTCTTTTTTCTTCTACTTAAGATTTCAATTACTCTTGAAATTTCATTATCTCTTCCAATTACTGGATCGATTTCACCTTTTTTTGCAACGCTTACTAATTCTATTGAATTTTTATCTAAAACTTTATTGTCTATATCATTGTCCAAAGTATTATCTTCATCGTTGTCTTTATGGGCAATCTCTTCTAAAATATCAACTCTTTGAATTCCTAATTTTCTTAATATATATGTAGCATAAGATTTTTCATCTCTTAAAATAGCTACAAACATATCTTCCACATTTGCATTTGCTTTTCCACTTGTTTGAACATGAGAAACCATATATTCTATTGTAGATGTTAAAGAAATTGTTTCCATTGGTTCATCTATTATATTAACTGGTAATTTTGGTGTATTTTCATCAATATATTGTTTTATATCATCAAATAATTGATTTGTATCTACACCTAAATCTATAAATAAATTTTCTATTGTTTCATCATGAATTAACATTAAAAAAATATGTTCTAATGTTAAATACTCATGTTTGCTACTTTTTGCATATCCCACAGCTTGTGTAAAAATGCTTCTTAATTCTTTACTTATCATTTTATTATTCTTCTTCCATTATTGCTTTTAAGGGGAAACCTTGTTCTCTTGCCATACTTTTAACTTGGGCAACTTTTGTTGCTGCAATTTCATAAGTATAAGTTCCACACAACTCTTTTCCTTTATTATGAATATTCAACATTATAGTTGATGCTTCATCAACTGATTTTCTAAATACTCTTACTAAAACATCTATTACAAAATCCATAGTTGAAAAATCATCATTCAGTAAAAAAACTTTATATTTTTTTGGCTCTTGTAAATCCAAATCGTCTTCTAATTCTATTTCTATTTCATTACTCACTTCAAACCTTTGTTATAATAAATTATTAATTATCCTATATTATAATAAAAAAGCAATAATTAAAATAAAAGATTTCCCCATATTTATATTAATAAATTATTAATACAAGATTATCTTCTTATTTAATGATTTATTTACTCATCTAAATTATACTTCTAAATATAAAGATAAAATCTAAGTAAAAAGGATTCAGTTTACTCCTGATTTATTATCAAGTGATATTGCAGGAACGGAAATTTATAATCCCAAAACTGGAGAATTTAGAATAAAAAAAGGACCTGCTTTTAGTGTTTTTTTACAGCCATTTGTAAATAAACCTTCTTTAACACCTATAGTATCGTACTTAGCTTAAGTTTTTACGCACCCAATTTTTTCATTAAATCTAATATTGGCTTCTTTACTATTTTTTAGAAAAAAATCAACAACAAAAGTTGAAAAAGTGAAATAATTACAACTACTCTTAATAAACTAGAAGAGAATCTTTATAAACAAACAAATAATAAAAATGAAATAGTGTGACTTTCAAGTTACACTATTTTTATTTTGTTATACTTCGCCAATAAAATATAAAGAGAAAATATGAAAAAAATTCTATTTGTAAGTGCAACAAATACAGATGTAGGCAAAACTTATGCTTGTGGAAAACTTCTAGAACATTATGCAAAAAAAGGTTTCAAAGTTGGATATTTTAAACCCTTTGAAACAGGTGTTGTTGATTTTCCCCTTGATGGAACTAAAATGTTAAATTTAGTAAAAACTCTAAATCCCTCTTTTGATGTAACAATAAATGATGTTGTTCCTTATCAATTCAAACTTCCTGCTGCTCCTTATGTGGCAAAAGAAAATACAATTATAGATATCGAGTTTCTAAAAGAGAAAAAAAAATATTTAGAACAATTTTGCGATTTACTTATAATTGAGGGAGCTGGTGGATTAATGGTTCCTATTGAAAAAGATCTGTTTATTATAGATTTAATAAAAATATTTGAAGCAAGTGCAATTTTAATAGCTCCTTCAAAACTAGGTTGTATTAATGACACCCTACTTTCTGTAAATGCTCTAAAAGAAAAAAATATAGATTTTGAATTATTTATAAATTTATATCAGGACATTGAGAGCTTTGAAAAAGTATCAAAACCATTTTTAATCGACTACTTCAAAAAGCTAAATTTCCTAGAAGATTTAGAAAAATTATAAAATTTTCCAAATCTTTTTTTATTTTTTAATTTTTTAATACTCTTTTTTAACTAGATATTATGGATTAAAGACTACATTTCACTACCAATTTAAGTTTAATTTCCCTTATTTATCGGCTTTATAAATGATTCCTGATTTTAAACTTAAATTTATTTGCTATTTCAAAACACATTAAAACAATTCATTTTAAATGGTGTATAACTTTCCTGTTAGTTTTCAAGTATAATAATTATGATGAAAATAAAGAAACAAGAATAAAATTAATAAAAGAAAGGTAGATGAGAATGACTTCTGCAATAGATTTATCTAAGTTAACAGCAAATGACGATTTAACACCAGTTCTTGGTGGATATTGGCCTGGTATTCAAATATATTACCCACCAATCAAATTTAATCCACTTGATGGAACATATGAAAGTATGGAGCAAGCAAAATTAAGATTACAAAAACATGCTTATAAAACAAAAGCACATACAGTGTTATTTGACTTAGAAGATGGTTGTAGACAAAAAGCTATGAGTAGAGAACTTTTAATTCAAGAATTACCAAAATTTCCTGAAAGAACTTTTCAAATAGCAGTAAGACTTAATCCTTTTAGAACTGATGAATATGAAGAAGATTTAAAAATGTTAAAACAAATTCATCAATATATTGATGTTATTGTTCTTGCAAAAGCTGGAGAAGTTTATGGAAGTGCAGAAATTAGAGATTTATCTTCTTGGTTAATTTCAATCGGAAGTAAGTTAACAATTCAACCAATTATTGAACATCCAAAATCTTTACAAATTGCGGATAGATTAATGGAACATTCAACTGTTAAACACGTTGTATTTGGAATCCATGACTTTTCAAAAGCAATGGCTTATAAAATCACTCCTCAAGGATGGATTAATGAGTTAGAAACTTTCTTTAATATGCTTACAATGGAAGCTAGAATTAAAGGTAAAGGAGTTATTGGTGGAGTTGAAGTTATGTTAACACCACACTCATTACCTGATTCTTGTGTTGAGAAAAAAGATATTAGAAGATGGTTAGATTTACATGGTGATGATGCATCTAGACACGTTTATGCTCATGCAATTAGAGAAAATGCAATGGGATTAACTGGTAAACAAATCATTACTCCAAATCATATTAATATCTGTAAAGTTGCATTTACTCCATCTCCAAATGAGATTGCAAAAGATGTTGCTATTTTAAAAGAAGCAATTAAAACTGATGCGTTATTAAGTGGAGCGATTAGATATGAAGGTGAAATGTTAGATCCACCAATGTTTGGTAAATCTTTACAAAATATTTTAAGAGCTTATGCATTAAGATCTTTAGCAAAAGAGGATGAAATATTTGCATTATCTGTATTAAACAGAATGCCAATTCACACATTTAAAGAAAACTGGCCATACGGTCAAATTTAGTAAGGAGATTATATTATGAGTTCAAACGTTAAAATTGAAATACCTGAATTTTTAAACATCGGGTTTGCTTGTACTTCTGCTCATGTTGGAACACCAAAAGAGAACAGTATTGCAATGGTAATTGAAGATGATAAATTAGGTACAGATGAAATAACTTATAAAGATTTAGCAACTAAATCTGATCAAGTTTGTAATTTCTTTACAGGAATTGGTTTAGAGCCAAGAGATAGAGTATTAGTATGTTTAAAAAACTCATTAGCTTACCCTATTTCATTTTTTGGAACTATGAAAGCTGGAATCATTGCAGTTCCAACTTCAACACTTTTAAGTGGTAGCGAAGTTAAATATTTAGCGGAAGATTCACAAGCAAGAGCTATTGTATTATCATCTTCTATGTATGAGAACTTAGTTCCATATTTAGAGAACTTAGATAATTTAAAAACTATTGTAATTGCTGGAATTGATAGTGTTGATGGATTAAAAAAACCTAAAGATATTAACATTTATGCGTTAAATGAGATTTTTAATACAGTTGATAAAACACCAAATCATTATAATTCAAAATCTGGTGAACCTGCATATTTAGTATATACATCAGGAACAACTGGTTATCCAAAAGGTGTTTTACACTCACATAGATCACTTGTTGGAAGAACTCCTGCAACTAAATTTTGGTTTGATTTTAAAGAGAATGATAGAATCATGCACTCTGGTAAATTTAACTGGACTTATGTTTTAGGATCAGCTTTAATGGATCCACTATTTAATGGTCATACTGTTATTGCTTATGAAGGTGCAAATGATGCATCAACTTGGATTAATTTAATTAAAAAACACCAATGTACAATATTTATTGGAGTTCCAACAATTTATAGACAAATCATCCAAAAAACTGACTTTACAATAGCTGATTGCCCAAGCTTAAGATATTGTATGTCTGCTGGTGAGCATTTATCTGATGAAATGTTAGGATTATGGAAAGATAGATTTAATCAAGATATTTATGAAGCAATTGGAATGAGTGAATGTTCTTATTATATTTCTCACTCTAAAAACAATCCAATTAGACCAGGAAGTGCTGGATTTGTTCAACCAGGTCATACTGTTAAACTTTTAGATCCTGAAACTTTAGAAGAAGTTGAAGATGGTGAAGAAGGTATGATTTGTATTGGTGAAGATGATCCAGGATTATTCTTAGAGTATTGGCAATTAGAAGACGAAACAGCAAAATCAAGACATGATGGATATTTCTTCACAGGTGATTATGCTAAAAAAGATGAAGATGGATATATTTGGTTCATTGGTAGAAAAGATGATATTATCAATACTTTTGGATTTAGAGTATCTCCACATGAAATCGAAAGAGTTGTAAAAACTCACGATGCAGTTGCAGATTGTGTTGCTTTTGGTTTAGATATTGGTAAAGATAAAACAATAGTTGCAATTGCAGTTATTGGTCATGAAGAGTTATCAGCAGAAAAACAAGCAGAAGTTTTAGCATTTGCACAAGCTAATCTTGCAAAATATAAAGCTCCAAAAGAGATTTTTGCAATGCTTGATTATCCAAGAACTAAAAATGGAAAAGTTTTAAGAAAACAACTCGTTAAACAATTACATGAACAATATCATGCAATTGAAACTGGAACAAAAGTTGTTGAATATAAAGCAAGAAGATCAATGTTATTTGTACCTTCTTACAACAAACACAATGTTGAAAAAGCTAAAACTGTATTAGCTGATGCTGTAATTTTTGATCTTGAAGCAATTTTACAAGAACAAAGAGAAACTGCGAGAGCTGTTATTAAAGAAGTTTTTACTGAAGGTTCAAAATTTGGTGAATCAGAAAGAGTTTTAAGAATTAATAACTTAGGAAGTGTAGATTTAGCAAAAGATTTAGCATTAGCTAAAGAGATTGAAATTGATGGTTTATTATTCTCTAAAATTCAATCAAAAGAGGATGTTTTAGAAGCAGCAAAATTAATAGAAGGTCTAAATCCTAATTTATCTTTAATGATTATGATTGAAACTCCATTAGCTGTTTTAAATATTCATGAAATTTGTGCAGCTTCATCAAGAGTTGAAGTGGTAGTTGTGGGATCTAATAAACTTGCAAATAGACTTCAAATTGATATTAAAAAAGGTTCAAAAGCGATGGTTAACTACTTATCGCAAATTGCCTTAGCATCAAAAGCTTATGGAAAAACAGTAATTGATGGACCACACTTTGACGTGAATGATGAGTTTGCTTGTGAAGATTCAACAAAAGATGCATTTAATTTAGGATTTGACGGTAAATCACTAATTCATCCTGTTCAAATTGAATATATCAATGATATTTTCACTCCTAAACAATCAGAAGTTGAAGATTACGAAGCAATGATTGCTAAATATGAAGAAGCAGCAAAAGAAGGTAAAGAAGTTATTTTACATAACGATAAATTAGTTGATTCATCAAGAATTAAATGGGCTAAAAAGATGATAACTTTATATGAAACATATAAAGCTTTAGGTCAAAACCTATTTAATAAATAAGGAGTAAAATTTGTCTAAGATAAACATGGGTAATTTTTTTGAAGATTTTTCAATCGGTCAAAAAATCATTCATCCACTTCCAAGAACAATAAGTGATGGTGATGTATCTTTATACATCGCTTTCACGGGTTCAAGATTTGCCCTACACTCTTCTGATGTAGTGGCAAAGGAAATGGGTTATGATAAAAAACCAATTGATGATGTTTTAATGTTCCATCTTACATTTGGAAAATCTGTTCAAGATGTTTCTTTAAATGCAATTGCAAACTTAGGTTATGCAGAGATGTCTTTTCCTAATCCTGTTTACGTTGGTGACACAGTTTCTATGACATCAACTGTAATTGGATTAAAAGAGAATTCAAATGGTAAAAGTGGAGTTGTGTATGTTCACTCTATTGGTGTTAACCAAAATGGTGCTGAAGTTTTAAACTTCAAAAGATGGGTAATGGTTCATAAAAAAGACCACTCTACGTTAAGTGGAGTAAATGAAGTTCCAACTTTTGCAAAAACAACACCAATTGCAGATGTTATTAATATTCCAACAATTAAAACTGTAGATACAGATTCAACTGGTGGAAAATATTTCTTTGAAGATTATGTAGCAGGTGAAAGACTTAATCATCCAGAAGGTATTACTATTGATAATAGTGACCATACATTAGCAACAAAGTTATATCAAAACAATGCAAAAGTACATTTCAACGACCACATGATGAAAAGCACTCCAATGGGTCAAAGACTTATGTATGGTGGAATCATTATTTCAATGGCAAGAGCTATTTCATTTAATGGTTTACAAAATGCTCAATGGATGTATGCAATTAACAGTGGAGCTCATGCAAACCCAACATACGCTGGTGATACAGTTTATGCTTATACTGAAGTTGTTGAAACAATTGAAGTAAATAGAGAAGATATTGGATTATTAAGATTAAGAACTATTGCTCTTAAAAATCAAACTCCAAAAGAGATTGAAAATCCAAAAAGTGAAGACGGTAAATATTTACCAAATGTTGTTCTTGATTTGGATTACACAGTTGTAATTCCAAAGAAAAAAACTGAAAAAAAATAATACAAAAAAATTAAATTTAAAACAAAGGAAAATAATATGACACACCCTAATGAAGCACTATTTGGTTCTGGAGACAACTTACCAATCATCCCATCTTGTGAACACTTTGCAGGTAGCGAAAAGCTAATCTTAAAAGGTTTTGAGATGCAAAAAAAATTAGGACCTGTTTTTGATATTACTTGTGACTGTGAAGATGGAGCTGAAACTGGTAAAGAAGTTGCACATGCTGAAATGATCGTAAGAGTTGTTAATTCTGACGCTAATCCTTATGCAATGGCTGGAACTAGAATTCACGATTTTGACCATCCAGATTGGAGACAAGATATTGATATTTTAGTACCAGGTGCTGGAGAAAAATTAGCATATATTACAATTCCAAAATCAACTTCTTATGAAGATGCAAAAACTCAAGTTGAATATATCCAAGAAACTGCAAAAAAAGCTGGAATTAAAAGAGAAATCCCAATTCACGTTTTAATTGAAACTCATGGTGCGTTAAGAGATGTTGAAAAAACTGCAACACTACCTTGGGTACAAGTTTTAGACTTTGGATTAATGGACTTTGTTTCTGGTTACCAAGGTGCAATTCCTGCTTCTAATATGAGAAGTCCAGGTCAATTTGAACATAGATTAATTGCTGCTGCTAAAGCTAAAGTTGTTCAAGCTGCACTTTCTAATCACATTATTCCTTGTCATAATGTTACACTTGATTTAAAAAACCCATACCAAACTTACAAAGATGCTGAAAAAGCAAGAAATGAGTTCGGATTTATGAGAATGTGGTCAATTTACCCAACTCAAGTTCAAGCTATTGTTGATGCAATGAAACCAGACTTTACAGAACTTGAAGCTGCACAAAATATTTTATTAGCTGCTCAAGATGCTGAATGGGGACCAATTCAATATGATGGTGAATTACACGATAGAGCAACTTACAGATATTTCTGGGAATTAGTTCAAAGAGCAAACTTCTCTGGAACAAAATTACAAGATGAAGTAGTAAAAAGATTCTTCTCTTAACCCTTTTAACTTAAGACTTTTAAGTCTTAAGTTATTCTTCAAAATTTAAACTTTTTTTTAAATGAGAAAAGTTCACACTAATATTGAATAAAATCTCTTTTATTTAATAAAAAAAGATTTCTTTCATCTGTGCATTGGTATAATAATTGAATTTCTAAAGTAAAAGGAAAAAAATGAAAGTAATAAAAGAACAAGATATTATAGATAGTATTGCTGATGCATGTCAGTATATTTCATATTTTCACCCAGAAGATTTCGTAAAAGGTATGGTTGAAGCTTATGAAGTTGAGAAATCAGAAGCTGCTAAAAATGCAATTGGACAAATTTTAATAAACTCTAAAATGTGTGCTATGGGTCACAGACCTTTATGTCAAGATACTGGAAGTGTTAACATTTTTATCAGAGTTGGATTAAATGCTAAACTTGAATTAACTAAAGAGTTAGTTGATGTATTAAATGAAGGTGTAGCAAAAGGTTATACTAATCCAGATAATACTTTAAGATATTCTGTTGTTTCAGATCCTGCAGGAAAAAGAACAAATACAAAAAACAATACTCCAGCTGTTATTCATGTAACTGTTGATAATTCAGATGAATTAGATATTACTGTTGCTGCAAAAGGTGGTGGTAGTGAAAACAAATCTAAATTTGCAGTATTAAATCCTTCAGATTCAGTTTATGACTGGGTTATGGCAAATGTTAGAGAAATGGGTGCTGGTTGGTGTCCTCCTGGAATTTTAGGTATTGGTATTGGTGGAAATCCAGAAAAAGCTATGTTGTTAGCAAAAGAATCATTAATGGGTCATGTTGATATTCATGAACTAAAGCTGCGAGGTCCTCAAAACGCTTTAGAAGAATTAAGACTAAAACTTTATGAAGATATTAACAAAATTGGTATTGGAGCTCAAGGTTTAGGTGGATTAACAACTGTTTTAGATGTTAAAATCTTAGATTATCCATGTCATGCTGCATCACTTCCTGTTGCAATGATTCCAAATTGCGCGGCAACTAGACATATTCACTTTAAATTAAAAGGTGGAAATGGTCCAGCTGTATTTGAAAGACCAGATTTAGATTTATGGCCAGATATTGAACTTCCAATGGATACTATTAAAAGAGTAAATATTGCAGATTTAACAAAAGAGAATTTATCTCAATTTAAATCAGGTGATACTTTATTATTATCAGGAAAGATTTTAACAGCAAGAGATGCTGCTCATAAAAAAATTGTTGAGTATAAAAATGCTGGGAAAGCACTTCCAAATGGTGTTGAATTAAAAGATAGATTCATTTATTATGTAGGACCTGTTGATCCTGTTAGAGATGAAGCAGTAGGACCTGCTGGACCAACTACATCTACAAGAATGGATAAATTTACAAAAGACATGATGGAAATTGGAATCATGGGAATGATTGGTAAAGCCGAGAGAAAACAACCTACTATTGATTTAATTAAAGAGTATAAATCTATTTATTTAATTGCAACTGGTGGAGCTGCATATTTAATTTCTCAATCAATCAAATCTGCAAAAGTTTTAGCTTTTGAAGAACTTGGTATGGAAGCTATTTATGAATTTGATGTAAAAGATATGCCCGTTACTGTGGCAGTTGATACAGATGGTGTTTCAATTCATACAACTGGTCCTGCTAAATGGAGAACAATTTAATTTAAATTGCAAAAGGCTTTTGCCTTTTGTGATTCTGCTTAATTATAACTTTGTATTATCTCTTTTCTAAAATAATTCTTATACTAATAAACTATATTCGATTTTTGACTTTAAGACAATACAATAAATGCTATTCTTCAAACAATAATATAATACATAGGAAAATAATAAAATGTTATTAGATGATTTAAAAGATTATTTAGGTTTTGCTGTTGCTGGAAATTTTGCTAATCACTTAGGTGAAGCTGGTGAAGCTGATGAATTTGCAGTAATTAAAACCGAAGAAAAAGATGCCCCAAAAGGAATGTTTCCTTTTTATATAAAAGACCATAATAGTTTTTTAGGAACTTATCCAATATGTGATGAAATAATTTTAACACATGGAAGAGAAAATGAAAATCTGCAAGTTGAAGCAGAAGTTGCTTTGATTTGTGATTTTGAATATAAAGATGGAAAAGTAGTTGATATTATTCCTAAATATTTTTCAGCCTTTAATGACTGTTCTATTAGAGTAAATAATGGTGAAAAACTTAGTACTAAGAAAAACTGGGGAACAAATACAAAAGGAATTTCTCAAGATATTATAGAAATTGATAACTTTACTGAAAAAGGAATTTTAAGTAAATATCATATCTCTTCATTTATCAAAAGAGATGGAATTGTTTACGATTATGGAACAACAAGTGCTGTAAAATCATATAGTTACTTTTTTCATCAATTAAAAGATTGGATGATTCATAAATTAAATACACAAGAAAATTGTGGACCATTAGAAGAATTAACACAATTTATGTTTGACGCAAAAAATTCAAAAGGTATTTTAATAGCAGCAGGTGCCACAGCATATACAGAATTTGGAAAACATAACTTCCTAAAAAAAGGTGATGAGATTTTTGTATATGTTTATAATGCCCACGCACACAGTTTCTTAGATATTATGAATGATATGTGTGGAATGGATATTTATTTAGGACAATGTTCAAAACTTCATCAATATGTTCAATAAAGCAAGGCTTTTAGCTTTGTTTTATTGAACATTAAATATATACAGTTATATATAATTATATAGTAATATATATGACTATATAATTTTCTTATCTTTTAAAGAATCAATATATAAAATATCATTTAAACTATCGAAAACTTTTATTGTAGAATCTTCGACTAAAGCAGATACTTCCCTTAAAATTTTATTTTCTATCTTTTTGGCATTATTATTCATATAAACTTGAATATTTTGATGTACATCATCATGATTTTGTTTTAGTATTTCCCACTCTTTTACTTTTGTAAAATCCTTTTTTTCATTCTCACAACGAGTAATCCATTTACCCATCTCACAAGATTTACAATCTAAAACTGTACAATTTTCAAATGAATCTAAAGTTGAAAAATATCTTTTTTTAAAACTTATATGATCATTCTTATATTTTGAAATTTCTTTCATTAAATCAATATTTTCAACCATTTCATAATATTTTTTATCTATTTTTGCTTGAGCTGTAATTTGTAATAATCTTGTTGATAATTTAGAAACTTCTTTTGATAAACTATCTATATTCAAAGCAGTTGAAGCATTCTTTTGAGTTGCTGTATCTAGTCTTGAGATTGTCTCATTTATTTGAACTATTCCTATTTCTTGCTCTTTACTAAACTGAGTAACACTTTGTATAATATCTTTTGTTTGAGTAATTTTTGATGTTAAGCTCTCATATCCTATTATCATATCTTGAGCTATTTGTTTACCTTCATTTGATTTAACACTTGCACTTTGAACTAAATTTTTTATTTCCTTTGCTGCATCTGCACTTCTATTTGCAAGATTTCGCACTTCTGCTGCAACTACTGCAAATCCTTTCCCAGCTTCTCCTGCAGTTGCTGCTTCAACAGCTGCATTAAGTGAAAGAATATTTGTTTGAAATGCTATTTGGTCGATTATTGTAATTGCTTCATTTATCGCTTTTACTTTATCGTTTATCTCATCCATAGAAGTTGAAGTTTTAAAAGCAAAGTTACTTCCAATATTTGAAGCTTCATTTACTTCATTTGCAATATTCATCATACGATTCATATTTTCATTATTATTTTTTATATTTGAAGTTATTTGCTCCAAAGCAGCTGAACTTTGTTCAAGCGAACTTGCTTGTTGTGTTGAAGATAGAGCTAGTTCGTTTGAAGAAATAGTTAGAATATTTGTATTATTTTCAAGCTCAATTCCAGCATTTGTAATCATTGCAATTAATTCAGATGATGAATGCCCTAAAAGTAAAGTTGCTGTACACAATGTTCCAAAATCTCCATACATTCCTCTTTTTTGAACTTCATCTAATTTAAATAAATAGTTTGATTGACTATAACTATTTAATAAAAGATTTATATTATCAATTTTTAGTTTTGTTCTATTTAACATTTTATTTATAATAAATCTCAAATCTTCTATATCTTTTGTAACTGCTTTTTGTTTTATTGTATATTCAAAAAATCCATTATTAACTTTTTCCATTACATCTGAAATCTCTAAAACTACCTTTTTATCTTGTTCTTGTATTTGTTCAATTTTAATAATTTGTTTATTCATTTCTTTTGTCATAATAGCAAATTCATCATTTCCTTGAATGTCATGTAAAGTTACATCGTCTTTTTCTTTCATTGAATATGCTAAAAATTCATTTAAATTACCTTGAAATTTATTCATTGATAAAACCAGTTTTTTTGTCATCAAAACAATACTAAAAATTATTGCTAAGATGAAGATAGTTATAAAAAGTAATTCATACATTATTTGATTTCTAAAATTTGATATTTCATCATTTACATATAAAATTAGATTGTCAAATAGATTATTTTCTTGATTTATCAACATCATTAATTTATTATTCGAATTTTGTTTCCAATTTAAATCTATTCCATAAATGCTATTTGATAATTTATCTATCGCATTTATTGCTTTTTTATTATCGATTTTTTCTTTAGAAGAAATTTCACTTGTATTTAAAAGAATTAAATCAAAAGTATCTCTTATTTGTTTTAATAACTCTTTTTCTTCATTACTTGTTGATTCAAATTTCTCATAAGATTTAATTACTTTTAAAACCAAAGAGTGTTTTGCTTGTATTTTATTTACTAAGTTTTCATCTTTTGTTTCTAAATAATCTTTATAAAAATGAATCAAACCACCATAACCAGTAAGTTCTTTTATTTTAAGCATAAAATCATTTTTTTGAGTTTTTAGAAATATCACTTTTCTCATATTATCCATCTGTTCAAAATCTTTAGATGAATATATTTTCTTTAAATCTTCTAGCTTTTCTTTAAAAATATTCTCCTTTATAATTTCTAAATACAAATTTTGTTTTGAAACAGAACTTATAAAACTATTAAAATCATCTCCTGTAATATTTCCAACATTAAAAATATTTCTAATATATTCTTCTTCATTAAATGATTTTTCAATTAATTTATTAAAAGCAATATATGACTGTGAATATTTTGATAAATTCCCAATATTTGAATAACTAAGTAATTCATCTATAAAATATGTCAAATTGTCTATTTCAAAGGTATAGTTTTTTTCTAAATCTTGTTTATTAATTTGTAAATTTATACTTTTTTGCCTTATTTCAATTATATTTTTAATACTTTTTTCAAAATTAGAAATTCTTTTAGTAAATTCTTCATTCTTTGAAAAAGTGTATCCTTTTAAAAAGTTATTTAATTTATTGATTGATTCATCACTTTTAATAATTTGGTTTTTATATTCACTATCAAACTCTTTTGCGTAACTTTCCAAAAAAAGAATTGAGATACTTCTCTCTTTTTGTAAATCATGAATTAAAGATGAAATATTTTTCAAAAAATAAAGATATTCTAAGCTCTCATTCATTTCTAGATTTTTTTGATATTTATCATAAACCGAATTAAAAGATAAAATTAATATTGCAACAATGGGAAGCAACAATATTAAAAATATCTTATTTTGTAGTTTTAAATTACTCATTTTTTTACCTTTTAAAATTTTCTGCAATATATCTTCCTTTTCTTACATTTTGGTTACCAATTCATTATTTTATTATCAATAAAGATATTTTGATTATAATTCAAAAAAATATTAGGAGAAGATATGTTAAAAGAGTTTAGAGACTTTCTTATAAAGGGAAATGTTGTTGATATGGCAGTTGGATTTATTTTTGGAGCTGCATTTGCAACATTAATAAAATCACTCGTAACAAATGTAATTATGCCTCCAATTGGATTATTACTGGGAAGAGTTGATTTCTCACAATTATTTATATCATTAGATGGCAATTCTTATGCTACATTAGCAGAACTTGAAAAAGTAGGAGCTCCAGCAATTAAATTTGGTTTATTTGTAAATGATACGATTTCATTTGTAATTTTAGGGTTTGTTATGTTTATGTTTATCAAATCATATAATAAATTAAAAAAAGAAGATGTTGTAGTTGCTAAAACAAAAGTTTGTGGTGATTGTGCTATGGAAATTCCAGTAGCTGCAAAAAAATGTGGGCATTGCGGAAATACAGCGGTATAAACTGTAAAAATATTAAAAGGCTAAAATAGCCTTTTAATTATAAATCAACTAAAGCTTTAAATGTTACTCCACATCTTCCAATATTCTCAACATTTATATGATTTCTTTCATTAATTCTATCATCTTCAATAAACTGATATTTTAACTCTAAAATAACAGGTGTTATATCTCCTTTTATTTCATAAGTATCATAATATTCACAAAACATTGCACTTTGAGAAGAGGCAATCATAGGAGGAAATCCATCCATAATTTCTTTTACTTCAATTTCAAATTTCTCAATTTCACTTTCGTTTTTTCCAAGTTGCATTGCACATTTTTGCACTTGTTCAACATTGTCTTTATTTACAAAACAAATAGTTGCTTTTTTTGTTTTTAAAATATTTGCCAAAGAATCTTTTGGACTTCCATCATCTTTTTGTCCAATTGCCACAAGTAAAAGTGCTGGATTTGAAGAAATAGGAATAAAATAAGAAAAAGGTGCAGCATTTAAAATACCGTTATCTTCTGTAACAATCCAAGCAATTGGTCGTGGAATTACAGTTCCTGACATAATTTTATATCTATTTAAATCATTTATATCTTTGTAATCTAAAATCATTTATTTCCCTTTTATATTTTAAATTCTTGTTCAACATCTTTTGCCATTACATCACCTTTAAAAGTTAAAAAAGAGTCACCAATAAATTGTTCATTTTTGAGCTTTTTTAATAACTTTTTTCCCTCTTTTAAACTGAATAATCCAGTATTTTCTAGTTTTAAAACAACATCAAGTAAAGACTCTTTCTCTTCTTTTTTTAATATTGCAAGTAACAAAACTTTTTCATTTATATCCATTTTAAAATCCTTGTATAATAAAAAGCAAATGCAAAAAAACACACTCCCAAAAGAATAGTAATTATATCTACAGAAGTTAAACTTGCCATTAACCCAATAAACAAAGTTGTAAGTACACATGAAAGCATAAATAACATATCGTTGTATGAAATGACTCTTCCTATGTATTTCTCATCACAATTATTTTGTAATAAAGCATAAGTAAATGACCATAAAGTCGTAGTACTTAAACCCACAATAAATAAAGCTATCAAAGAAATATAAAAATCATTTTGAACAAATCCCCATACGATTATTGCAAATCCTTGAAAAATCATTAAATAGTGCAAGTTCTCTTTTGTAACATATTTTGAGATAAATATAGGTCCAAACATTAAAGCAACAGCTCTAGTTGCATTTGATAATCCAATTGCCAAAGGAACAGAAATAATATATTTATATTCATTTTTCGCCAAAATAGTTATAAGCGCATCAAAAGAAGTAAGTCCAACACAAGAGTGTAAAAATATTAAATGCAAAATAATTTTATTGTTTTTAATATAAATAAATCCATCTTTTATAAGTTGGAAAATTTTATCACTTGTAGTACTTGCCTTTACTACAAAATCTATTTTTATAAAAATCATTAATGCAGTAAAAAATATAAAAGCATCTATTACAAAAGCTGCTTTAATTCCATAAGAATTTACTACAAATCCACTAATTGCCATACCAAAAGCATAAGTAAATGACCAAATTATTGAGTGAATCTCATTTGCCATTTGAAGAGGTTTTCCTCTTAAAAGCTTTGCTAAAAGTGACATTTCAGTTGAAAAAAACATAGAAGCAGCACTCATTCTTATAAAAATAAAAATCATCAAAAGCCATAATTCACTTTTATCATCTATTGTTAAAAATAAAATTGTCATTAGTAATTCAGTAGCCAAAAGTGTAATCATCAAAGGTTTTATTTTTACTCTATCAATAATAGCGCCTGAAAATGGTGCAATCAAAATAGCTGGTAAAAAGTGCATTGCAGTTACAACTGAAATTGCCATTTCACTTGAACCAAAATCCACAAGCATAGTATAAATTGCAACATTTGAAAACCATGCACCAAAATATGCAATAAATTGTACAAGTGATAAATCTCTTATTATTTTATGTTGTAAAAAAAGTTTACGATAATTCAATTTGAACCAATACTTCTTGATACATTGCAGAATTAGAAACTTCATCTTCCAAAGCAGGAGTTAGGTAATTTGCATACTTATTTCCTGTAAAGAAAAATGCACAATTTGATTTTATATTATCATCTATTTTTACTATAAAATTTGCATTTCCATATTTTGAAGATATTCTTACGACATCATCATTTTTAAAATTTGTAGATGAATGTAAATAAACAAAATCATCTTTTGCAAATTGTGAATTTAATGAATTTTTATTTTTTCCTGTAATATAATAAAAATTGTCATCTTTTTTTTCTTTATATAAAGGTTCAATATCTATATCTTCAATAAATTCAAAAGTATTAAAATCTTTTAAAATTGGTTTATGATTTTCATAATATGAAATAATTTCATCTTGCGTTTTTAATTTCTCAAGATTAAACTCTTCTATTAAAAAACTCGCCATTTCATATTCACTTATTGTATTTTCATCTTTTAATTTAACTGCTTGAGAAATTGATTTTAATTCATGTCCATAAGATAATCTAACGTCTTCTTTTGACAAAAAAGAGCAAGACGGAATAATCAAATCTGCATATTCACAAGTCTCATTTAATGTAGTTCCAAAATAAACTACAAAAGTTTTTTTTAGACCATCTATTATTTTTTGAGTATTTGGAGCTGAAACAACAGGATTTGAGCCTTGAATAAAAACTAAATCAAAAGAGCCAAAATCAACTGTTGGAATTGAAACCTTTTTATTTTTTGCTTTTACTTCAAATTGATTTTTATATCCAAAAGCTGAATCGCTTAAATACCAAACTCCTCCTGCTTCTTTTTTATGATAGCCCATATATGCAGCAAAAGAATCAATACATCTAGTTATTTGAGCACCTTCAAAATATTTCTGAACACCTAGTCCCAACATTATTGCAACACTTTTACCTTCAATTAAATCAAAAAAATCATTTACTAAAGTAAGTGGAACTCCTGTTGTTGCTTCATAAGAAACAATAGGTCTATTTCTTGCAACATCAAAAAACCAATCCGCTCCACTTCCAAATTCTTCAATAAATTCATTATCTTCTAAATCTTGCATATATGCAAATCTTGTAAAAAGAAGTGCTAATTCGTGGTCGGTTTTTGGATTTATTTGCATATGAATTTTAGATTTCTTCGCAATATCTGTACAAATAGGGTCTATTGTCACAAAGGTTTTATCTTTTACAAGATTATATAAGTGAGATGAAGTAACTGAAAAATTTCTTCCCCAAACTATTATAATATCTGCATCAATAAGTTTTTGAAGAGGAGGATTAATTACATTGCCACGCCCTGCTTCAATTCCAGCTCCACCTCCGCCATCACACAAACTCCCTATTGTTAAAGTTGAGCCATATTGCGTAAAAAAGTTTTTTGTCGCATTTTGCATAACACCAATATTTCCACTTCCTTTATAAAAAAGTGTTTTTTCTGGCTTTGTATTTTTTAATTTATCAACTAATATATCCAAAGACTCTTTTAATAGGATTTGCTTTCCTTCAAAAATTGCATTTTTTAAATTTTCTTCTTTTAATAAATTTGCAAAATTAACACAAAGTTTTCCATTTGTAGTCGTATGTTCTTTTGAACCTTTTATATTTTCATCTATTATTTCTGCTTCACATGCATCATAACAATCCATGGGACAAGCAACTTTATTATTTAAACTCAATTTTTATAACCTTAAAATATTTTTATATCTTTATTATTTTTATATTCTTTAGAATTCTAAAGTTCCCTCAATTGAGAAGTTTGCTTTTGAATCCAATTCAGCATGTGATAAAACTGAAACTTGTAAACCAAATTTTTCATAAATTTCTGATATTCTTTTTCGTAGAACTGGATCTACAACCATTGTAATTTTAGAAAAACCTTTTGCTTCAATATCATCCAAAAGTTTTTTTGTTTTTGTAACTAAATTATTAATTTCTGCTATTGAAATCATCAGCTGAGAAACTCCATGATGCTCTTGAAGCTTTCCAATAAACTGCTGTTCAAGTTCAGGTTTTATTGTAATAATATGTAAAATTCCATCTGTATCTTTATATTTTTGAGTAATAAGTCTATAAAGTTTAGCTCTTACATGTTCAAGTAAAATTTCAGGAGCTTTAGTAAACTCTGCAATATCAGCCACTGCTTCAATAATTGTTAACATATCAATTATTGGAATTTTTTCATGCAATAAATCTTTACAAACTTTTAATAATGAACCATAAGAAGTAACTTTCATCGCTTCATCAATTACTATAGGGAAATCTTTTTTTATTCTTTCAATAATATCTACAATATCTTGTCTTGTAATAATATCTTCTGCATGTTTTTTAATAATTTCAGAGATATGCGTAGAAATAATTGTTGGTGCATCTACAACAGTAAAGCCTTTCATTAATGCTTCTTCTTTTAATTCTGTTGAAATCCAAGTCGCATCAAGATTAAATACAGGTTCTTTTACCTTTAATCCCTCTAATTTCTCATTTGCTAATCCACCCATTGCAAGAAGTTTATCTACTTCAACTTTTCCTTTTACAAGGGGGATTCTTTTTAAATATAATTGATACTCATTTGGATTTAAATTTGCATCATCTGAAATTCTAATTTGTGGTATTACAAAACCTAATTCACTAGCTATTGTTTTTCGTATTGCTTTAATTTTATCAAGTAATTCTGAATTTCCTTGAACTAATTGTAATAATCGAATTCCAAGTTTTAATTCTAAAACTTCTAATTTCATTATATTTTCAATAGTTTGAGATTCATCAGCAACAGACATGCTTTTCTTTCTTTCTTTTAACGCATTAACATCATCAACAATTTTTGGTTTAGTAGTTTCTGTTTTAAAGAATCGAGTAAGTGCATTATCTTTTTTATCATTTATCATAGTTATTACATAACCTGTAAATACCATTAAAGAACCCATTACCATCAAAATACCAGTTGGAAAACCTGGAATAAATCCAAATAAAACTAACCCAATTCCAAGTAAAATCAATGATTTACTATCTTTTACTAATTGAGAAATAGATTGGTTCGCAAAAGTTTCTTCATCCATATTAGACCGAGTAATAATGATAGCAGTTGCAGTTGATAAAATAAGAGCAGGAATTTGCGCTACTAATCCATCTCCAATAGTTAGAATTGTGTAAACTTCTCCAGCTTCATTAATACTCATATCATGTTGAAAAAGACCTATTAATATTCCTCCAACTAAATTTACCATCGTAATGATAATACCAGCAACGGCATCACCTTTTACGAATTTAGAAGATCCATCCATCGCTCCATAAAAACTTGCTTCCGAAATTAAGATTCTTCTTCTTTCTTGTGCTTCTTTATCATCAATAAATCCAGCATTTAAATCCGCATCAATTGCCATTTGTTTACCAGGCATAGAATCAAGTGTAAATCTTGCAGTTACCTCAGCAACCCTTGTAGCACCTTTTGTTACAACCATAAAGTTAATAAGTACTAAAATAATAAATATAATAATACCAATAACCATATTTCCACCAACAACAAACTCTCCAAAAGCAGCAATAATTGAACTTACGGCGTCTATTCCATTATGTCCTTCGCTTAAAATTGATCTTGTTGTAGCAATATTTAAAGATAGCCTAAATAGTGCAAATATTAAAATAAGAGTTGGAAAAGTTGTTAAATCTGAGGGTTTTTGAATATATAAAGATATTAACAAAATAAGTATAGAAATTGATAGTGATATTACCAAGAAGAAATCTAGGATTTCTTTTGGTAAAGGTACTATTATGATTAATAATATTGCAACAAATAGTGCAACGACTATTAAATCTTTTGAAAATATCTTTTTTATGTTCATTTATTAATTATATTGTTGCTAGTTATTTTAAAAAATTAACTAGTGACAATTCATTTGTTTTACTAATTGTTGAATAAAGTGCTGTATATGTTAACTCTAAAGCTTTTGATTCAATCGCAACTTGCGCTAAATCAGCACTACCTAAATTAAGAGATAAAATATCAAATTGAGTCAATTTAGAAGAAACTCTTTCTAAAGAAATCTCAAATATTTTATTTTTTCCACCTAAATCAGCATGAGCAATATTAACAGCATCATAAGCTTTATCAACTTCTCCTTGATAATTAGCAACCAACGCTCTTGACTCTTCAACAGAAATAGGATTACCATTACTATCAACTTTTTTTAATGCATTTACTGTAGCATCAATTAAATCAAAAATATTTGTTTTTGCTTCAAATTTTGTACCATCAACATTTGGCATTGATGCACTATATGTAGGTGGAGTTAAAGCATCATTTGTAACAGGTGTTATAGTATCAGTTGTAGCATTTCCATTTAAATCATATTTTGTTAATGTATCATTTGTTGGAGAATTTAATTTCCATTCATTACCACCTTGATCAATAATTCTATCCGTTTCTTTAAAAGTTAAAGTTCCACCTTTGTGGGCAGTTGAAGAGGGATATGTCATCATATCAAAGCCAGTAATTCCTCTCTCTCTATATGAACCTTCTTCAATAGCAACTTTTTTTAATTGACTATCACCAAGATAAGTTACTTTACCATTAGCATCTTTTTCAAATGGTTTTACTGAGGAATCTGAACCAGCAAATACATATTCATTTTCAACTTGAGTATTAGCTAATTGAAAAAGATTTTCTTTTAATCCTGCAAGACTTGAAGCAATTGCCGTAAGCCCATCATCAGTAGTTGTTGCTGTATTTGCTTTTACTAATTGTTCTTTTATGTTCTCTAAAAGCTTTTTAATCTCTGCCATACTTGAATCAGCCATATTATTTTGAACTTGAGTCTTTTGAATTTGACTTTTTAAACCCTCAAAAGTTCTAACTTTTTCATCCACAAGAAGTAATCTTGAGTACAACATAGAATCATCACTTCCATCTTGAAGTTTTTCTTTTGTACTTGTTTGATAAGTTAACCTTTGTTGTTGAGTATTTAAAATACTTAATCTATAAGACATTTGTTCTGTTTGAGTAATCATTGTAAAACCTTTCTAAACATTGTTTCTATCTCATCAAATCCAAAGATTTTTTGAGTATCTTGAGTTAGAAATTCTCTTATTTGTTCTTTCTTTGACATTGCATTGTCAAGTTCTGGATCCATTCCAGCTTTATAAGCACCAACTCTAACCAACACTTCATTCTCTTTTATTAGTGATAATACTCTTTTTAACTTTAAAAAATCATTATAATGCTCTTTGCTCACGACCTTATCCATAACCCTTGAAGCTGATTTTAGAAGATTTATTGGAGGATAAAATCCTTGTTCTGTTAACTCTCTTGTTAAAACAATATGTCCATCTAAAATTGATCTACTTTGGTCTGCTATTGGGTCATTCATATCATCTCCATCAACTAAAACTGTAAAAAATGCAGTAATAGAACCTTTTTTATTATTTCCTGCTCTTTCCATTAATTGAGGAAGAAGCGCAAATACAGAAGGAGGATAACCACGACTAACAGGAGGTTCACCAGTACTTAAACCTATTTCCCTTTGGGCCATAGCAAATCTTGTTACTGAATCCATCATTAATAAAACATCATGTCCTTTATCCCTAAAAAACTCAGCTATTGCCATTGCTGTAAATGCTCCATATTTTCTCATTAATGCAGATTCATCAGAAGTTGCTGCAACTATTACAGTATTTTCTAAATTATTATCCAAATTATAATGAATAAATTCAGGGATTTCTCTACCCCTTTCCCCAATTAGCGCAACTACTTTTATTTGAGCTTCACAACCCTTTACAATCATACCCATGAGAGTTGATTTTCCAACTCCTGAACCTGCAAAGATACCAACTTTTTGACCTTTTCCACTTGTTAACATAGAATCAATTGCTTTTACACCTGTTGCAAATTTTTGATCAATTATTCCTCTTTCTAATGGTGGCATAGAGAGTTTATTTATTGGAGCATTTTCTTCTAAATCTGTAATTTTCCCCAAATTATCAATCGGTTCACCTAAAGCATTTATCACTCTTCCCAATAAACCATAACCACATTTAACTGTTAGTCCATCTTTTTGAATATAAACTTTATCTTGTATTCTAAAACCATCAATAAATGAAAAAGGAACAATGGTAAAAGATGTATCATCAATTGAAGCAACCATTCCTAAAACCGTTGATAAATGCAAAACTGATTCTATTTTCACTATATCTCCAACAGCAACTTCTAAACCTGTTGCTGTTAAAGTTGTTGATGAAATATTTTTAATTCTTCCAAAAGGAATTGATAGATTTGTTGAATCAATTCTATTTAATATATCTTCAATATCCATTACATCTCATCGCACATTTTTTTATATAAACTATCCACACTATCTTTTACTTCTTTACATTTTAAAATATATTCGTCTTTTTTAGCTTTATTTCCCATATTATCATATAAGTTTAAAATATCATAATAAACTTTTACTTCGTCATTAGGTTTGATTTTTCTTGTGTTTTGCAAAGATTCTAGTAATAAATCTATTGATTTTTGATTATTATTTGATTCTTTAGCAATCCTTGCTAATTCTGTTTCAACAAAAGGTGAATATACAAAAGCTTTTAAATCTTTTTGTTTATTATATAGGCTATTTAATATTTCATTTGCTAAAACTTTATTTTTTCCTTTTAATAAATCTAAATAATAATCATAATAAAAGTCAATAATTATCGGATTGTTTTCATTTGCTTTAATATAATTAGGATTTTGATTTGTGTATGTAAAAAATCTTTCCATTGCTATTGGCTCTGATTTTTGTTTTATTATTTGGTATCTATATAAAAATTCATTAGATAAAACTACTGGATCGTCAACCATTTCAACTTTTGTTGAAAAATCTGAAGCTTCGTCCATTAAACCTAAATTATAAGCCATTTTTTCCAAATATAAATAAATATTTGCATCTCTTGTTTTATTAAAAGTTTCTTTAATTTGTAAGTAAGCTTTTTCATATGGAGATTCAACTAAACATTCAAAAAAAGCATATTTAATACTCTCATCTTCTATTAATTTAACTAAAGTTTCATTTCTTGAAGTTTTTAAAACCTCATTTAATTCTGTACATTTTCCTTGTACTAAATAATCTTTTATTATATCAATATTAATTTCATCATAAATTTCATTAATATTTCCATAACCAAATCTTTTTACTATTTCAGGAGATACTTTACTATAAACTTTTTCAGCCCTTAAAATAAGATCATATTTCTTATCATTTTTATCATTCATTAATTCTTGCAAAAGAGCTTTTTGTTGCATGGCTTCATCATCTGGATACTTAGAAGCAACAAGCGCTGGACTTAAAAATCCTTGTCTCATTAAAATCTCATCGATGAAAGCTTTTGAATCTTTTGCATAAATACTTTGAGGATAATCATTAATAATATCTTTATATAACTCTTTTGCCTTTTCTAAATAATAATTTGTTCTGTCATACATAATCATATAAGTATTTGCAAGTTTAAATTTAAAATCTTCTATTACATCTTCTTTTGTTGTTCTTTTTAATAACTCTTTTAAAATTTCAGAAGCATGTTCTGGCATACCAGCTTTTATTAATTTATTAACTTTTTTATTTGCTAAATATGAATCATTTGCATAAAAATCGATATTAGTTTTTAAAACTTGTGTTATTAATTCATTTGCTTTATCATATTTTTCATCTAAGATATATACATCAAATAACTCATCTGCAACTACAGTAGCAACTTTTTTATCACTTGTAACTGTTAGTATTTCATACAAATATTTAGTCGCTTTTGCATAATCTTTTTGATATTTATATACTTTTGCAAGAGAAATTTTTCCATAAGTTTTGGTTAATTCATCATCAAAATTATCTATTATAATTTGAGCAAAATATTTTGCATCTTCAATTTTATTTATTTCTAATTTTAATTCAACCAAAATCATATATGCTTTTGCCAAATCATATTGATTGATTTTTGAAGAATTTATTGCCATTTCCAACTCTGTTGAAGCATCTAAAATCAATCTTTTTGATTGTTTTTTTAAAGCTAATTCTGAATATAAAATTATACTATCAGAAGTTAAAATATTAAGTTTATTTTTTTCTTTAAAATCTTTTACTTGAGTATAGGCTTCATCGATTTTTCCATCTTTTGCAAGAATTCTTGCGTTTTGCAAAATATCAAATCCATCATTTATTGATTGTTTTCTTTGCTCAGAAATTTGTACACCTGAAGAATCAATAAAACCATAATAAAAATCTTTTTTAGCATTTAAAATGTTTAACATTAAAAATATAATCATTAATACTTTCAATTTTTACCTTTTTCTTTTTAATTCATAAATATATGAAAATATTTCAGCCATTGCTTTATAAAATTCACCTGGTATTTCTCTATCAATTTCTATTTGGTCATATAAAGACCTTGCTAGAGATGGATTTTCAATAATTGGTATGTTATGATCTTTTGCAATATCTTTTATTTTAATTGCTAAAAAATCTATTCCCTTCGCTACAATTTTGGGTGCAGAATTCACTTTATTATCATATTTCAAAGCTACAGCATAATGTGTTGGATTCGTAATAACCACATCGGCTTCAGGAACTGAACTCATCATTCGTTGTTGAGCCATTCGCATTTGAATTCTTCTAATACGCCCTTTTACTTGAGGATCTCCCTCCATATTTTTATATTCATCTTTAATCTCTTGTTTGCTCATTTTTAAAGATTGCATATAATAATGTTTTGTAAAATAAAAATCTATTATAGCAAAAATAAAAAGAATAAAAAGAATAGCTGAAATAAAATAAAGTGATAATTGAAGCATCGTGGCAATCGTATCTGCAGTTTCTTGATTCATCATTGCTAAAAATTTCTGATAAGTTAGCGAAAAAAGTAAAAACATTACAAGCATAATTAACATTAATTTTGCCGTTAATTTTAAAGCTTCGATAAGCTTTTTAAATGCAAAAACATTTTTCAGTCCCTTTATTGGATCTAATTTTTGAAGATCAAACTTTAAAGGAATAGTTAAAAAACCAAATTGAGCTAAATTACTAGCAAATACCAATAATAATATCAATGCAAATAATGGTGCTAAAGCTTTTAAAAGAGTTACAACAACATGATATGTAATTGCATAATATAATGGTACATCTAACTCTTGACCAATGAAACTATAGGAGAATAGCATTAATTTTTTAATTTCAAGCAAAGAATAAGATGAGAAAAAAAGTAAATATGCGGTTCCAAATGTTAAAATTGCTACTCCAGAAATTTCTGCTGATTTAGCTACATTTCCCTCTTCTCTGGCATCACTAATTTTCTTATCGGTGGGTTCTTCTGTTTTATCATCATCAGCCATATTAAACCCTTAAATTATTGAAATTTTGAAATAAAATATTCTGTAAATGCTTCTGTAAACATTTCCATTCCAAGTATCAAAAATACAAATATTAAAGCATATTTCAATTGAAATGTAACTACAAATGGAGAAAAAGATGGCATAGATTTTGTTCCATAACCATAATAAACATCAAGAATAAATCCTATAAAAAATAAAGGTAAAGCAAATGCAAATGCAAATGCAAACATTCTTTTAATTTCATCAATAGCCATTTGAACACCATTATACGAAAAAATATCAAAGTTTCCTAAATGTATCATAGAAAAACTTTTTACTAAAATAACTAAAGTCATTTCATACATTCCTGTTTGAAAAAACAACATTAAAGCAATCCAAAAAAGTAATTTTGAAATTATTCCTTGTTGTCCTCCTGTTGAGGGATCAAACATAGCCGCCATTGAAAGGGCAGTTGAATATTCAACAAACTCTCCAATTATTTTTACAGCTGAAAATATAATATTAATTAACATTGAAGCTATAAGTCCTAATGTTAACTCAGATATTAAACTCATAAAAAAATTATCTTGGGTAATATTTGATGTTATATCAACCAAAGGAAAAATAAAGATTGTTATATAAAAAGCAAAAGCAATTCTAATAGTTGGGCTAATTGCAGCGTGTCCAAAAACAGGCATAAATGCAACAAAAGATAATATCCTTGCAAGGAGTAGAAGAAATTGATATAAAGTTTCTTCATTAAGTAAAGATAAAAGAGCCTCCATTACATATAATCTATGCTTTTTTCTTCTATATCTCTATTTTCTTCTTTTAATTGTAAAACTGATTGTGTATCCATTTGTTGCTCAAATCTTCGATTATTCCCTTGACCTTGATTTGCATTTGATGATTGATTACTACTATTTTGATTTGAAGAACTAAAATCCAGATTAAAGTTAGTAGCATCATCAAATGTTTTATTTAATGAAGTTCTTAACATATTTTGATTTTCTATTAAAGTATTTAATGTGACATTATTAGTAACATTCATACTAATTGTTAAGCCATTATTTCTATCATTTTTCATTAAAATTGCAATAGAACCTAATTCTAAAGGATTTATATTTATTCTAAATGCAGTCATAGGAGGCTTATAATTTTCATACATTTGTTTAGCAATATCCGACATCATTGTAGACATTTGTTGTTTTGCACCAATTATTTTTGATTGAATATTAAAAGATAAAGGAGAATTTACAGTAATCGTTGCATCATCTGCTAAATTTAGACTATTATCCAATAAAGCACTACTTACTTCAATAGATTGTGTAATTAAATTTTTTACTTCTTCACTCTTTACATTTTTATCCAAAAATAAATTATCAATTTGATTTTTTCTACTTAATGCTTGAATATCAGATTTTTTTACTTCTATCTTATCAACATCAATATCAATATTTTGTTCAATACTCATATCTTCTAAACCTAATTCCAATATTTCAGCACTAGTTTTAACCGCTTGGATTGAGTTACCATCTTTTAAGAGATTCACAGCTTCATTTCTATTAAACAATGCCTGGCTATTTATTTTATTTTTCTGAGAACCTAGATATATACTTGAAATTAAATCTTTTGTAACAATATCTTTTAAAGGAGCTGGAATATTACTATCTATAGTATTTAAAGTTAACTTTTCATTATTTTTCAAAATCAATTGATCCATTAATGATAACTTTTCTTCTTTTTTTATAACCAAACTCTCTTGTTTTACACCATTTTCTTCAACAACTTCTGTTGTTGTAATAGGTAAAGATAACAATGGACTTTCTTTAACATTAGAAAGATTATCAGTATTTAAATCCATACTACTATTTAAAATAGGATTAAGTGTTTCATTTTCTGTAATAACTTTAATATCACTACTTACAACTTCTTGTGTGCTTACTCCATTTTGAGTTTTTGTTACTATTTGCTCTAACAAAATATCAGTTGAATTTACTTTTTGTTCTTTAGTTTTTATATTTAAATCACTTGAATTACTATTCTCTTTTGGAATTATTAAAGTATCTAGATTTTGTTTTATTTCTTCAGAAATTAATATTTGAGGAATATTTTCTTTAGGAATTATAGGAGTATCTAAATCTTGTTTTATTTCAGTTGGAATTACAATATCTACAATATCCTTTATTCCTAAATTATTTGTAACGATATTTTCTTTAGGGATTATAAGATTGTCTTTATTATTTGTACTTTCAACTTCTAAACTATTTTTTTTTGTTGTTATAGAAATATCAGAATTTTGCTTCATTTCTTCTGGAACTATTGTCTCTTTAACATTTTTTTTAGCTTCAATAATCAATCTATCTAACAAAGAAGTTGTTGAAGTTGTTTTTTGTTCTTCAATTTTTCCAGTTGTAACTTTTTCTACTTCAATTTCTATATTTTCTAATTGAGTGTTATCTACTTTTATTTCTGGATTTATTTCTAAATCCTCACCACTAAGTTTTTCTTCAATTTTCACTTCTTTTACAGGAGTTGTAATAGCAGTTTTTTTAGCCGTTACATCCTCTTCTTTTGTTGCAGTATTATTTGATAATAAAGAATCAAAGAAAGAAGGTTTATCTTTTACTGTTTGTTCAGAAGTTGAACTTGTAGTATTAGCAGTTGTTGTTGTTTCACTCGAAAGTAAACTATTTATTATATTTGGCATTTTGATTACACATTTAATATTTCTAAAGTTTTAGAATCGATATTTTTATGAGTATTAAAGGAAGCTACATTTGACTCATAAGATCTCATGGCTTCAATTAAATCAACCATTTCAACAACAGGATTAATATCTGGATATGCCACATAGCCTTTTTCATCGGCATCGGGATGAGCAGGTTCATATCTCATAACAGGTTTTGCATCAGATTGAACTATAGATTTGACACCAACACCTCTTAATGAAATATCTGAATTTTTATTATTCGTAGTTTCAACTTCATTTGAATTAGTTTTTTTGCTATTTGCTAAAAGAATATCTTGAAATACTACTTGTTGTTTTTTATAAGGACCACCTTCTAAAGTATGAGTAGTTTTAGCATTTGCAATATTTGCACTCACAACATTAATTCTTGTTCTTTGAGCGCTCATACCAGAAGTTGATACATTATATCCATCAAAAAAACCCATCTTAAATCCTTTCTTTAAACTTGCATTCTCATAATTTCTTTATACGCAGCTAAAGCCTTATTTTTTACTTCTAATGCTAATTTCATAGATAATTCAGCTTCTTCAACTTTTTGTACTGCTTCTTGTAAATTTGTAACTTTTCCAGTTGCAATACCTTCCATAGAATTATAACCTTCAACTTGGTCATCATTTACTTCAGAAATAGCATCCCTTAACATATTTTGAAAAGATTTATCTTGGCTTGGTAATACTTTATTCGTTGTATTTAATCCTAAAGAACCTATTGAATCTGATATTGAAGATATATTCATAAATTACCTTTTATTTTGTTTTTTTCTGATCTTTATTATTTGCATCAGAAATATCTTTTACTGTTAATTCATTTAACATAAGTTGAATTTTTTCTTCATTATATTTGAAATTAAACTCATTTCTTTTATTTTCAAGACTGAAAAGACTTATGATTAATGAAAGCATCATATTACTGACACCTTTTAAAACTATTGTTATCAGAATTATACCTAAAATCATCTCCATAGGAGTAAATAAATCAGCATTTATTATAAAAAATATTAGTGTTGCAAAAAATCCAGTAGCAATATAAAATCTAAATACTCCACTATTTATTACAGTTTGTGAGAATCTCTCAATTACCATGATTCTGTACTTTTTGTAACAATATTAAAAGAATTTATTGAACTTAGTTTTTGCACTTAGAACAAACCTTAATGAATATTTTTTAGTAACTTATCGATAATCACTTGTAACTGTTTTGTTGTTTCATCAGATGAAAATTCATTGGCAAATAATTTTCTAAGTCTTCCTGTCGTAGAAATATTTGCAGAAGTTGAAACGTTTCCTATATATTCTACCATAAAATCTGTATTTAAACTATTTTTCTTTCCCAGATTTATTAAAGAATTAGCTATTGTTTCACCTATTTGATAATTTTTTGTATGATTAAAACTCAACATTAATTTACTTTTTTCAAGAGAAAGCATTTTCATCAAAGAATATACATCAGTTAATGCACTAGGATCTGTAGTTGTAATTGCCAAAACATTATCTGAAATTGATAAAAACTCTTTTACATATTCATTTAATCCAGCACCCGTATCAACAAGTAAAATATCAAAATTATTTAAAGAAATTATATCTTTTACTATTCTAGAAAAAACAAAAGTATTTTTATTTGAACTATATTGATAACCACTTCTTCCAGCTATTAAATACACATTTGGATATATTGTTGAACTAATTACCTCATCTAAAGTTTTGGTTCCATCTATATATTCAAAAAGCGTATTTTGAGGTTTAATATCAAATAGAACTTGCATATTTGCTAAACCTATATCTGCATCTAAAACAGCAACTTTAAAGCCTCTTTTTGACAATAAAAATGCTATATTTGCTGTAAAAGTAGATTTTCCAACTCCACCTTTTCCTGAAGTTATTGTTATAAGTTTAGTTTTAGAATAATTTTTTTTTACTCTATTAGTAAGTTTAACTAATTTACTAGCTTGAGAAGAAATTGCATCAAACAATTCTTATCTCCTAATACATTGTTTATTCATAAAACAATCTATTAAAAAAGTTGAGTCAGAAACAATTAAATCATCGGGTACATTTTGTCCAATAGAAAAATATGTAATAGATTTTTTTGTTTTATGAGCAAAAGATATAAGATTCCCAAAACTTCGTGTTTCATCTAATTTAGTAAAAGTTAAATAATCAATAGAAAGTCTTGAATAGTTCTTATAAATTTCTAGTAAATCACTATGTTTAACATTCGCAGGGAGTACTAATATTTTTTCAATTGGTAATTCTTCAACCCTTTTTTGATACTCATTTATAAGCTCAATTTTATCAATATCATATTGACTAGAACCTGCTGTATCAATAAAAATATAATTACAATCTTTTAATCTTAAAAGTGCTTCTGCTAATCCCTCAGGTTTTTTTACTATTTCCAAAGGTAATCTCATAATATTTGTATAAGCTTGTAATTGCTCAATTGCTCCAACTCTAAATGAGTCAAGTGTAACAATTCCAACTTTATAGTTTTGTCCTAATTTATAAGCATATCTTGCTGCTAATTTTGAAATAGTTGTAGTTTTTCCAACACCTGTAGGTCCAACCATCATAATTATTTTTCTTTGATGTTTTCTTAATGGAACTTCGTGTTTTATTGGAATCACTCTTCTTAAAATTAATTTAAAAAAGTCATTTACTTTTTTTGGATTTGATTTTAATGCAATTGGTAATTGTTTAATAGTTTTTTTCATGATTGTATAAGTCATCTCTTGATCAAACTCATTTTGTTCAAAAATATTATACATTGATGCAAATTCAGGAGGAATAGTTAAATCATACAATTGACTTTTTGGATTCCAAATAGATTTTTGAACTTGTTCTAAAACACTTTGCATTTTAAGAATCTCTTCTTTAAAATCATATACTTGTGTTTTCATTGCTTCTGAATTTGCAGTTGCTTTACTAATTGCAGTTTTTGTATATTGTAAATTTTTCTTTTTATGTTCATCTTCAATTGCTACGACAACTTCATACATACTCTTACCATTTTGTTGTGTAGATATTTTCTTTGTAGATATTACAATAGCTTCTTCACCACACTCTTCTTGAGCTTGTCTCAATGCTATTGTTGGCGTTTCTCCTAAAAAAGATAACATAGTCATTTTGTTCTTCCATCTTTATATATTTGTTCAATCGTTCCATCAATATTTTTTATACGAATAAAATCATTATTTTCATAAACAACTTTACCTTTTTTTTCTATTTTTACGCCACCAAAATTAAATATTACAGATTCATCTTCATATTTTTTAACATCTTTTATACAAATTATTGTATTTCTATTTATATAATGTGTTGTGGTATACTCTATGTTTTGCAGCTGACTTAAAGTTAAAGGCGTGCAAGATTTATTTATTTCATTTACATTTCGTGCAACAACTTTTGAACTATCAAGTTTTTCTTCAAAATTTATAGCAACTTTTGAAACTAAAACACTAATTGCAAAAAGATTAATATTTAATAAAAAAACTAAAAAGCTAAGCTTTAATATCAAAAATCTTTCCTCCATTTGCAGCAGTAATCTCAGAAACTAAATCTTTATACAATTGCTGAACTGGTAATACAATTGATGCTAATCTTTTATTTAATTCATAAAGATCTTTTAACTCTACCTCTAACAAATCAACACTTTCTCTATAAATATTAACATCTACACCTTCTTGAATTTTAGACATAAGTTCTTCATTTAATTTAGTTTTTAGTGAAGTAATTTCATCTATCATTATATGTTTTTCATCATTTCTTTTTAGAAGTTCTTCGTGTTTTGCAGCTTTTATATCTTCAATATCTTGTTCTATTGAGCTTTTTAATTTTATTATTAAATCCGACATATTTTTTATAGTGTTTTCAATCATAAGAATCCTTATTTGTTGTTTTGAGTTAAAAATTCATATAGCATATTACTAATTCCTAAACCACCCGTAGCACTATCAGCAATAGATTGTGTATACATTCCTTTTATTATATCAGAACCAGCACCCTCTCCTGCAATATTTGTTGACCTTAAAGATACATCCATAATTTGATTTAAGAAAAATGACTCAAAATCGTTACAAACTTTTTTTAATTGCTCAGAATCTTTATCTTTTAAATTTTCTTGTTTTACATTATCAAATTTATTTACTTGTAAAATATCTTTATTTAATAAATTATTACTACTTATTTCCATTATTGCAACCTATCAAAGAAATTTTCTTCATTTAAAATATCTTGCTGACTATTCTCAGAAAAGAACCTTATTTCAACTCTTCTATTATCAGCAGGAACATCGCTTTTTTGGTGATATGAAGCAAATGCTGAAACTTTTAATATTGAGGGGTCTATTTTATTTTTTATTAACTCTTTTACAACTGAGATAGATCTTAAAGCTGAAATATCCCATGCATCTCTTGGAATTGTAGAACCTATTATTCTATTTGTATCAGTATGTCCTATTATTTCAATATTAAAAGTTTGAGGCATTGTTCTTATAATCCTTGCTATTTTAGAAATAAATATCTTAGAACTTTCATTAGATAATTCATACGCGCCATCTTCAAACATTATACTAGAAGGAATATCTAAAGTAAATTCATTTTTCCCTTTTTCAATCTTAATTTCTTTATTTTCTATATTCTGGCTTGAATTTATCTCTTGAACAACTTGAGATATATCTTGAACAGTACTATTAATTGAACTTTCATTCGTAGAAGAATCATTTTCCTCAGAACTAGAACTACTTTCTTTTGTAGAGTACGAATCACTTTGAGTTTGTACATCAGTTGATGCATCAATAAATCCCATTGCTTTTTTCATAATATCAAAATACTCTTCAACTTTTTGCTTATCCATAACAGCCATAGATAATAAAAGAATAAAAAAAGTAAGTAATAATGACATTAAATCACCAAATTGCACAAGCCAACCTGGTAAACATTTAGGACACTCTGGACATTTATTTTTTGCCATTATTTACTCTGATGCATCAACTAAAATTGCATTTAGCTGCATTTTAATATTTCCTATAGACTCTTCTGCTGCTATCATTGTTGCACCTAAAATTATAACTTCACATGCAGTAACTTCTTTTGAGTGTTTTTGAGAAAGTTTACTTTCAAATACACCAGCAAAAAGGGTACCTGTTAATGCCCCATATAATGTTGTTAATAATGCAACCGCCATCGCAGGTCCAACAGCAGCTGGATCAGAAAGATTTGCAAGCATAGCAACAAGTCCGACAAGTGTTCCAATCATCCCCATAGCACCAGCTGTTCCACCAATATTCCCAAAAATAGAAATCATAGAAGAATGTCTTTTTTCCATATGTTCTAATTTCAATTCCATCAAAGGTTGAATAACATCAGATTTCGCTCCATCAACCAATAATTGAAAAGCTTCTTTAAAATAAGGGTTAGTTTCTTGTAAAACTTTTTGTTCAATTTGCATTACACCATGCTTTTTTATTTCAGTAGCATAAAATATAATTTTTTCAATTAACTCAGGTAAAGGTTCAACTTTTACTTCATTTAAAGCAACTTTCATTGCTGGCACAATTCTTTTTAAATCAGAGGTTTCAAATTGAGCAGTAGTTACTGCGATTGTTCCACCAAAAACGATTACAACAGAAGGTATGTCTATATAAGGAGTAAAACCAACTCCTCCTAGCACAATGGCTAAAACCATCAATGCCCATCCTGCTCCAAACCCTCCAATAGTACTTTTATCCATAAACTATAACCCTATATGATTTAATCTAAATTCTTCATTTCCAATTTTCTTTATTTTTAATCCAAATTTTCCATCAACAATAACAGCTTCACCAACTCCTATTTTTACGCCATTTACTAAAACTTCCAAAGGTTCATTTACCATTTGTTCAAGTTCTATAATTTCACCAACATCCCATCTTAGAATATCTTTTAATAAAACAACTTTTGTTCCTAATCGAACACTTAATTTTAGTTTTATATGATATAAAAGTTCAAGATTTTTTGGTGTTTGAAAAGTTGGTGCAGGTTGATAGTTATAATTATTATTATTGGAAATATTTGTAGATATTTCATTATCTTTTGAATCATTTACCCCTCCTTCAACACCAGTAATTAAAGAGAAGAATGGTGAAATAATTTCATCAAAATATAAAATAACTGGTAATTTTTCATCATCTAAAGATAAAATCATTTCAAAAATATTTGTTTTATTTTCTAAAGAAGAACCCTCAACAATTGTTGAACTTTTTACTTCTGATTTTATAGATCCAATATCAGGTAATCCTTGAGCATTTACAGATGTACAAAAACTTCCACATATATTTGAGATAATTTCATTTACAGCATCGGTAATTTCATCATCAATATGTTCTTTTAAATCACCCATTCCACCAAGCATTAAATATTCAAATTTAGTTGCACTTAGCGCTGGTATAAAAAAAGTTAATTTTGCAGAAATACCTTTAAAATCAAATTTAACTACACATTCAACAAGTTGTGTAGAATCAAAATTATCACTTACTAAAGCAACAATAGACTCAACTTGAGAACTTTTTGATAACAATTGTTCCAAAGTATTTGAAAGTTCTTCTTTTAATATATTTGATAAATCTGATGCCAATTAAAACTACCTTTATTTATTTTGAGATTCTAACTCTTGTAATATATAGGCTTTAACTTTCATTATATCCTCAGTTGGATATTTATATTCAGCCTCGCCTCTTGTTATTTTTACAAAAAAGTCTTTTGAACTTTTGTTATATCCAAATTTTACATTGTCTAAGATTATTTCATTTTTCTCAGCCATATTATCTGATCCTAATGCTTTTTTATATTCATCTTCTTGTATTACTTTATTTTTTTCGTCAACATTAATAACTTGTTGAGATTTCTCTGAATTATTAACTTTTGAATTTTCTATTTGTGCAATTCTACCAATTTCCATAGTATTCTCCTTAAAAAAAGTAACAATTTTAAGTTATTATAGCAGAATTAAATTAAATTATTTAAGTTTGCTTCTGAAACTATAAAGATTCTAAATACTCGTCAAATCCTATTAATTTAAAATCTATTAAAGAATCTAAATACGGTTGAAGCAAAAATTGCTTAGCACTTGAAATTTTCAAATCTTGTATTAGCTGAATAGCTGTTAAAAAATCTGCATCTGGATCATTTAAGATAACTTTAATTAATGATATTTGAATAGAAGCATCATTATATCTTCCCGCTTCAAGTAATGCAGCAACCATTAAATACATACTATATTTATCTTCTAATTTATACTCTGATTGTAAATATTCCAATGTTTTAATTGCTTCATCAGGTGAATTAAAATGTAAATCTCTTAAAGCTTTTGTTCTTAAATATGAAGGTGTTTTTTTACCTGAAATATTCATATCAGCCTTTGAAAAAATACCTAGTCCTTTTAAAATATCAACATAAAATCTTGTTATTATCAAAGGTCCTTCTAAAAACTGATTATTCAAACTCAAAGGAATTGAATCTTGCAATCTTGAATAATAAGTATAATCTGTTTCCCCTTTTCTTCTTTGTACCATTTTTATTAAAAATGTTAAGGGATCTTTAAAATGTTCATCAAGTAAGGCATGATTTTCATTTACTTTTCCACTTTTCATTGCTTTTAAGAAATCCAATGCTTTATAAAATATTGTATTTTCATACTCTAATGGCTTATCTACGGAAGTAAACTGAGGATTTATAAATAATTTATAAATTTCTTTTGAGAAATAATTATACAAACCATTATTACTTTTTATATTTCCCTCAATATACTCTTTATCTCTAATTTTGATATTTAATCTATCAGCTGTAATTAAATACATAATTGAATAAAGCTTATTTCCTGGATTTAATTTATATGCTCTTTCAAAATATTTATAGGCATTATTAAAATCATTTATTTGAGCACATGATAATGCTAAATTATAAAAGATATATGATTTTGTATCTTTTGTTAACATTTTTTCTAATTCTACAACCCTAATAATTGGATCTTCTTTCACAATCTTTAGGAATTTTGCATTATATTCAACCATCTCCTCAAGATTAAGAATACTCTCTTTTTGATTGTAAATAAAACCTTTTAAACTATCATAAATAATCTCTTGCGAATCTGAAAAAATAAATGGTGCAAAATAAAAAATAAAATCTATTTTTCTATTATCATCAAAATTTATAACTGAATTTAAGTATTGTTTTGATGTAAATTTATTTTGATTAAAAAAAATCTCCAAAGGCAATTCTGTATTTGCTTTAAAAGTATTTTTTCTTTCATTTATTAAATCTAATGTCTCTTTTAACTGATCAATATTATTCATTTTAAGATTTGTAAAACTTGTAAACCATAAGATTTTATCAATAGTGTTTGGATTTACATTTTGTTCTTTTGCTTTTTTTAGTAATAAATTTGCTTTTTCATAATCTTTTAATTTTATATAAATTAATGCTTTTTTTAAATCCATAGCATAATCCATTGTGTTTAAAACCTCTAAAGCATTTTCATACTCTTTTAGTATTATATATGTATCAGAAAGCATTCTTTTTGAGTGTTCAGATAAATTTTTATACTTTTTTGAAGTTTTAACAATCGTATCAAGATATTTATTATCTTTTGAAATTTGATATAAATAATAACAAGCCGCCATATAAGGGTATGTATGAATATTTGCATTTTCTGGTTTTGCATAAACTTTATTCAAATATACTATTGCATTATCAACAGAACCTAATTTGTAATAGGCAATTCCCATATTTAAATATGATGGTACTTCTAATATTTTTGAAGTTTTTTCAAAAAGTTTAATAGCTTCTTCATATTCATTTTTACTCAAATGTAATACTGCTTTATTAAAATCAATTTGTAAAGATAAATTTTCTTGAGATTTTACCAGTCTTTCAAACTGAAATATTATTTCTGGTTGTGATTCTATTAAATCATCAACAGCATATAAAATACTATTGAAAAATATTGCTAATAATATTTTATATACTAATTTCATTACTGTACTAAAGCCTAAACCATTGCATTAACTTGAGCATAAAGCTCTTCGTTTCTTTTTTGGAATTCATCTAACTTATTTTTTAAATTGATATTTTCAATACGCAACTCTTGTAAATCATCTCTTGCAACTTGTAAATTTCCTTGATTTGATTTTAATGTATTAGAACTTATTTTTACTTGTTTTTCATATCTATCAATTAGTGACTCAAACTTAGTAATCTCTTCTTGTAAAATATTTTTTTCTTCATTTATTTTCTTATATAAAGATTTGTAAACATTTGCACTTGAAAAAAAGTAGAGTAATAAAACTCCAAGCACTACAATTAATAAAAAATTTTCCAAATTTATCCTATTTAAGTATAAATAGAGTAGATTTTCTACTCTATTTAAAAAATTATCTTTTTAAACCAATTAAGGTAGTTAGAAGTTCATCTGCCGTAGTAATTGATTTTGCATTAGCTTCAAAAGCTCTTTGAAATACCATTAAATTTACCAAACTCTCTGATAAATCTGCTGTACTTAATTCTAGCGTTTTTGATTTTATCTCTGCCGTTTTATTATTATTTATATTATATACAGGATCACCTGATTCATTTGTTTTTGCTAATAAATTATTCCCTATTGGGTTCAATCCTCTATTGTTATTAAAAACTGCAACTGCTACTTGCCCTATTGCAAATTCAGCTCCATCTTGTTTCATTGTAATTAATCCTGTACTATCTACAGAAAATTCTCCAAATGCTGAATCAGAAATCCCTAAAGTATCCAGTCTTAATTGTAAACTTCCTTTTGACGAAGTTTGGTCAACTTTATTTATTATTTCTATAAATTCAGCTCCTGCTCCTTTTCTTCCTGAATAGTTCGCGTTTACATCAATAGGTTCAAATGTTACAGGTGGGTTACCTTTCATACTTCCAGTAAATTCAACATCATAATTTGAATCTTTTGTCTCTATTACTAAATTTCCATTTACATTTCTAGCATTTACATATTTTGATAATGAAGGATCTATATTTATTCCATCAACAATATCATCAATACTTGGAGTTCCAGGAATACTGAGAGGATCCATAACAGGAGGATTAGCACCAATACTTGGAACAGGAATATTTTTCCCTAACTCTTTATCATAAATATTTATTCCATACTCAAAAGTTGTTGTTGTTCCTATTTTTAAATCAGCAGCAGTATAAACATCTTGTTGTTTTCCTGTTATTAATTTACTTAAAGCTTCTTTTGATGTCGCTAATCCTGTTGTCCCTGAAACTGTTGATGATTCTGCTTTTGTTTGGAAATTTCCTTGTAATGTTGTTCCGCTGGCTACTTCACCTATTTCTGAAATTCTAAATGATTGTCCAGGTATCAAAGATTTTATTTGAATAATACCTTTTAACATATCTACATTATTTGTAGAATTCGTATATGTTTCTGTTAAACTCAATACATCTGCATGTCCTGAATCTATTGCCATCGTTGCAACTAACCCTGGTATAGTAGAAATATTATCTGCTAGTGCTTTATATGTCGCTATTTTTCCTGCTAATTTATCATAAAGTGCAGTTTGAGCTGGCGTTTGTCCTGCTGGTATAGTGGGATCAAGTAATCCATACTCTGCTGCTGCTGATGAAGCATATAATTCATCTTTTAATGCTTGACTTGCTGTTGATACTATAAAGTTTTGAAATTTCTTCTCACCATTTATATAAGCATATATTTGGTCTCCATCAGTTCCTATTATAGAATCTGTTCCTGATTTAAAGTTTATTTGTGAAATTTGGGCACTTGTTGTATCAAATAATCCATCTGGTTGATCTTTTAATTTTTGCAACCAACTCGTATAATCTTTTATTGCTTCTTCAATATCCGATATTTTTGCTGATTTCGTTTTTGCTCCATCTCCACTAAATACACTTGTTGAATCAGATTTTGCAGTAAGTGTATAATCAGTTGCTTTTGCTGTAACTGTTTCTACATAAGTATCATGTCTAATTATTTTTGAACCTAATAATTTAGTATAATCATTAGTAAAAACACTTGTATTTGGATTTGTACTTGTAACATCATTTTGACTGTCAATTGCAGTCATCATCCAACCTTGTACTTCATTTCCAGCTGAATCTTGAAGGGTTCCATTATCACCCATTCTAAAGTTACCAGCTCTTGTATAAAAGGTTTCTGCTGTTCCTAGAGTATTTTTATTTATTACTGTAAAAAATCCATCCCCATATAATGCCATATCATAATTTACACCTGTTAATTTTGTACCACCTTGTGTATACAATTTCTCTGCATCAAGTACCGTTGAACCTTTTCCGATTCTATCTTGGTATATTTGATCTGCAAACGAAATTCTTGAGGCTTTATACCCTATTGTATTTACATTGGCAATATTATTCGATTCATTATCTAAAGCTTTTTGTTGTGACGCTAATCCTGAGATTCCTGTCCAAAGTGCTCCTATCATGACTGATCCTTTTATTATTAAGGTTATGAACTTAATGTTCATATATTAATTCTAAAATAGAACTAATATAAAAACACTATTTTTTTAATTCTATAGCTGTTTTTAGCATTTCATCAGAAGTAGTTATAGATTTAGAGTTTGCTTCAAAAGCTTTTTGGTATACTAGTAAGTTTGTCAAACTATTTCCCAAATTTGAGGTACTTAACTCCAATGAACTACTTACTAATTTATTTAATTTCCCTGCATAAAATGCTCTTCCTGACTCTGAAGTACTTTGGTAAATATTATCACCTTGAGGATCAAGCCCTTGTTCATTTGTAAAATGTGCTGTTTGTAATTTTCCTACAATAAATTTATTCTCACCATCTTTTAAAAAAACTACTCCTTCACTTATTTCAATTGTACCAAAAGTATTTTTTGATAAATTCAAATTTGCCAATTTTAATTGAATTTCATTAACAGATAAAGATTCCTGACCAACTAAAGATAAAGTATTTGTAATATCTAATAATTCTGCATTAGAAAACTCTAATGCACTTTTTAAAGCCTGTCTTGAACTATTAACTAGTCCAATTCCTGAACCTAACTTAGCCTCTTGTGAATTTGTTGTTGATAAATAATTTTCGTTTATCTGAGCATCTTTTATCAAAACTTCTTTTGCTGGAATTAAAGAATTAATAGTTAACAGTCCTGTAGTTGCATTAACAGTTGAACTTAATCCTTTAATATCTGAAATTTTATCAGAGAGTTTTTTTAATGTTGTTTCAATATTTGTATCAAAAAATTGTATTACATCTTCATTATTTATTTTAATTTTAATAAAATCATTTTCGCCAACTAATTGGTTCATAGATGTTGACATATCTACATTTGTAATCTGTGAAGTTGAGGGTGAAGGTACTGCTGTTGAATTTGATGAATATAAATCAATTTTACTTTTATAATCAGCAATTAAAGCTTCTATGTCTGCGATTTGTGCTGATTTTGTTTTGTAACCTTCTCCACTAAGCCCCTTATTAACTGCTGTTGTATTATAATTAGTTGCTCTTGCATTTATAGTTTGTAAAAAATTATCATTACTTATAGTTTTAGATACTATATTGTTTGTATGTGTTTCATCAAATTGAGTTTTTGCAGAATTTGATGAAACAACACTATTTGATTGAGGAGTTAATCCAAGAACTTTCATACCATTTTGAGTTTGTAATAAACCATCTTCTGCCATATAAAAATTACCCGCTCGTGTATAAAAAGTTTCATTAGTTTTTCTATCTGAAACAATAAAATAACCTTTCCCCTCAATCGCAACATCATATGTGTTATTAGTTAATTTAAGATTTCCTTGCGTCATAACTTTACTAATACTATCAATATTAGCTCCCATTCCATATCCATACTGATACATCATATCTTCAAAACGAATATCATCAGCTTTGTGTCCAATTGTATTAACATTAGTAGAATTATTTGCTTCAACATTTAATGCTTTTTCAAAAGCATTTAAACCTGAATATCCATTCCATAATGCACTAATCATTTTAAAACCTTAGAATATTTTAGTAATTTTTGAAAATGGTAAACTAGTTAATTGATCAGAATATACAGCAGCAGAAACTCCAGCTAAAGTATATTTATGATCAGTAATTATTTCATTATTCTGATCTAATATTGTCAATTTTCCATCACTTATAACTGGTTGACCAGGCTTTGATAAAACAATTTTATTCCCAGTTTTTACACCTTTATCATCAAGAATTTCTCCAGCAACATTATAATTAACCATTTGATTTTTTGTAGGATCTGTAGAATCAGGAATAATAACTCTATCTTCTAGATATAAAATTTCTTGAGCTTTTACTTGTATTACACCATCTACATTTTCAACTGATCTTACAGTATAAGCTTTACTAACCCCATCTGCTCCAGCATTTCCATCTTCAATATTTTTTCCAATTATTCCAGAAGCATTAGACAATGATGACTGCGTAAATGCAGTTTGCATTCCTTGCATAGCTTTTATCATCTCTTGATTTGTATCAATAGATGACATTTGCATTTGAGATGAAAGCATTGATGCTGAATCCATTGGTTTTGTTGGATCTTGTAATTTTAATTGTTGTATCATTAATTTCAAGAAATCCTCATTAGTTAACTTATCATTACTAATTGCCGTTGTATAGCTATTTCCATCAATACCAACCTTCGAATTTACTTCTACAGTACTAGCCATTTTAATCTCCTATATCATATGTTCTTCAAAGAAATATTGAACTACATTATCAGAATCCATTGCATCTTGAACTCTAACTGCTAACTTATCATCCATTACAATTATATCACCAGTTCCTATTATTCTTGTATTTACATAAATTTCGCCACCCGTTCCAGCAGCTTTATGTAAAGAAATAATATCACCATCACTTAATTTTAGAAATTCTGAAACTGTAATATTAGTACTTCCTAGCATTACATCTACAACTATTTCCGTATCAACTAATAAATCGTAATCTCTTTCACTAATTTCCATTTAAATACTTTACTTGTTATTTTGATAAATTATATCATAAAGTTATAATATTTAATGAATGATTTTATTTTACTATATAATCAAATCTAAAGAATCTAACATTGTTGAAACTTTTGATTCAATATTTCCATCAAAATTCCCAAGATCACTAGCAATCACCACACCACCTGCTGTAACATTTGCATCACTTTTTAATTCAATAAAAGGTTCTAAATCTAACTGTCCTTTTAAAATTTCATAATCTTTTGGGTTAAGATGAATTTGTACTTTTGATGCTGTTTTTATTTTGTCTAAAAGATGATTTATTGTCTGTTTTGCAATTTTTGATGAATTTTCACCAACTTCTATACTAATAATTTTTTGTGCAATTGAAATGGAAGTTTTTAATAACTTTGTTTCCATTTGAAAAGTTGCTTGTTCAAAAAATGCTGCGTAATGTTTTAAATCTCTTATTGCTTGAACAACCTGAGCATCGATATCTTTACCTTTGATTCCATCATTTTCGATACTATTAACTTTTAGTGATATTTCATTTAATTTAGCAGTTAAATTTCTAACTTCAATTAAAACAGGATCTACCCGTCCGTTTATTTCTCTATCATCTAAAACAGAATTTGAATTTGTAACAAAATTATTATCAACTTGGGAATTAATAAAATTACCTAATTCATATTTTTCTACTTCTCCATTTTTAGTTAAAATTTTTGCGCTAGAATATACATTATCAGCCATTAGTTATTCTCTCTATCAATGATTCCATCTTCTATCATTTTTTGCGTTACATCTAACATTTTTCTTTGAGCAGCCTCAATATCTTTAATTTTAACTTTATTCGACATCTCAAATTCTTCTTTAAATCTATCTCGTCCTCTTTGAGACATAGCAGATGTAACTTTTTCCATATCTTCTTCTGTTGCATTTTTCATTGCAATTACAACATCCCCTGTATCAACATTTTGTAAAATTCTCATCATATATTCAGCATCTAAATTTAATAAATCTTCAAATACAAACATATTTTCTTTTATTTTTGTTGCTAAAGAAGTATCAATCCCATTAATATTTTTTAAAATATCTTGTGCTTTTGGACCTAATTTATTAAGCATATCAGCCACAACTTTTACTCCACCAACATCTACAATTGAAGAAAATAAAGATTCTAATTTTTTCTCAAGAACCAAAGATATTGTTCTTACTACATCAGGAGAAACATCTTTAATTGTTGCTATTTGAATAGTTACTTTTACTCTTATTTCTTCATCTAATTGCATTAAAACTTCTGAGGATTTATTTGGATCCATGTGAGATAATATTACTGCAATTGTATGTGGCGATTCATCTTTGATAAAATCACTTAATTGTTTTGGATTTATTCCATCTAAATATGAGAAAGCTTGTGAAGCTAGTTTCATTCTAGATAATTTAGCTAATACTTCATCAGCTTCATTTTTACCAAGTGATTTGTATAAAATTTCTCTAGCAAAATCATAACCACCAGAACTTATAAAACTTTTTGATCTTGTATATAAATGAAATTCTTCTAAAACAGCTAAAGAAACCTCTTTATTTATTGATGTAATTTGTGTAATAGCAGTAGATATAGCCTCAACTGTATCTTTTTGAAGATGTTGAAATATTTTTACTGTAGATTCTTCACCAATTAATACAAAAAATCTAGCGACTTTTTCCATCATTGACATTCCTCTTAGAATATCATTTTCTTTTGAACTTTCAGCCATTGTTTAACACCTTTTTTATTTAAAAGTACCACTACCTTCATTTAATAGTAATTCAATCATTCTTGCTATTTCAAGTGGACTACTATTTATTTCTCTATCTAGCTCTTCAATAAATACTTCATATCTAGCTGCTGATTCTTCATCTAAACCATCTATATTATTAAGAATTTGGCTTTTAACTTTTGATTTCAATCTTCCTTGTGCAGTACTTGAATCAAATTCATTTTCATAATCAGATAACATATCTTTAACTAAAGTTTCATCATATCTATCTACATTTTTTCTAATACCATCACCAATAATCACAACTTCATTACTTGCAATAAATTTTTTGTAGAAAATTAGAAGTAGAATTGCTGCTATTATATATTGGATATATTCACTAAAATCTTTAAAAATTGATTTTACCATAGATACAGTATCAATAGATTCTTCAGATATAATAACTGCATTTCCATTCTCATCAACAGTTTGAGCGACTTGATCAATAGGTTTTACACCGATAAATTTAAAGTCCCTAACAGTAATTTTATCTCCTCTTACTTTATCATAACCAATTGTATCTTGAACCACTGATTCCAATGAAGTAATAAATTCATCTTTATTTTGAATATCTTTTAATACAGATGAATCAAATGTTACAGCTGCTGTTATACGCTTAATATTTGTATAATTATTATCTTTTTGAGAGATTATTTTTTTAGAAATCTCATAATTTGTAACGGTATTTGTTCCTTCATTATTTGAAGCAATATTACTATTTCCATTTCCTGTACTTGGTGTTTGAATATTACTATCAACTCCAGCAACTCCACCATTATTTGAGGGCATACCTTGAGATTTAGAGCTATTTTCAATAACTTGTTGAGATCTTATACTTCCCTCTGGATTATAGATTTCTTCTTCAACATCTTTTTTCACAAAATCTAAAGAAACTGTAACCTTAGCTACAACTCTTCCCACTCCAACAAAAGGTTCCAAAAGGGCAACTACTTTTTTAGAATAATCTTCTTCTAATCCTTCTTTATATTTATTTTGAGTTGTTGATTGTTGATTATTTATATCATCTGCTGATTGTTGAAGTAAACTTCCATCTTGATCAATAAGCTGAATATTTTCATGTTTTAAATCAGGAACGGCTGAAGCTATAAAGTTTTTGATTCCATCTATTTGTTTTTGAGTTAAAAATACACCTGGTTTTAATGATAACATTGCAGATGCAGTTGTATCACTTTTTTTTTCTGTAAAAATTGTATCTTTTGGAATTGCAATTTTTACATTAGCTCTTAAAACACCTGTTAATGACTCTAAAGATCTAGATAATTCACCTTCTAATGCTCTTAGATATTTAACTTTATTTTCAAAGTTTGTAGTACCTAAAGATGATTTTTCAAAGATTTCCCAACCAACATGTTTACTTGTTGCTGCTTCACTTGTAACTAATTTAATTTTTGCAATATTTATAAAATCTTTTGATGTTTTTAATGTAAGACTATTTCCAGTACCACTAACTGCAAATATTATTCCTGAAGCTTCAAGTTCATCACTTGCCAACATAACTTGTGATTTAGTTAAATTTGAAGCAATCGTATAATTTAATTTTTTATCTTCAGCTTTAATACTTGAATAAACTAATAAACCAACTAACAATATAAATAATAAAGAGAACCCTCCTATTATTACAGCTCTTTGAGCTGTGTTTAAATTATTAATAAACTTTAAAAGTTGATCCATAAATTACTTATCCTAATTAATTTTTTGCTGAAGATTCAATAACTGATCTAAATAATTTAGAATCTCGTTTTATAGAGGATTGAATAGCATCGAATAATATCTTGTTTTTAGACATTTCACTCATTTGAGTATCTAAATTAACATTATTACCATCATTTTGTTCTTCTAAACCTTTTACATCAACCAATTTAGGATTTGTATTAGATAAATTATTTCCTATTGAAGACATATGCTTAGAACTTGTTACTTGCATTTTTAAAGTATTGTCTAATTTATTATTCAATTCATTTTCAAAAATCAAATCTTTAGTTTTGTATGCTGGAGTATTAATATTAGCAATATTACTTGAAATAACTTTCTGTTTTTCACCTCTAAAATTTAATTGCTCAAAAAGTTTATTGCTTATGCTACTTGCTTCCATTATTTAGTATTACTTCCAATTTTTTCTATTAATGAGGCATTTAAACTATCTATTGAACTAATAGCCTTTTGCGATTGATCAAATCTTCTGTGGGCATCAATTAGTTCAACCATTGAAGTAATTGAATTTACATTTGATTTTTCAATGGCTCCATTAACTATTAAGTTATCATTATTTTCAAATATTTCTAACTCATTTTGATTTTTTAGCTTATATGTATTATCGCCGATTTTTTCCAAATTTGTATAAGGAGTTTTTGTTACTCCAATTTGTGATGCAAAATTATCTTCAACAACTATTGGTTCATTATCTGCATTTAATACATTATTTCCATTTCCATCTACTAAAAAACCATCCAAATTTTTAAAAGAGCCATCTCTTGTATAAACAATATCACCATTTGTATTTTGTATTTTAAAAAATGTATCAGGATTATTTAATGCAAAATCTAATGTATTTCCAGTCATGGCAATTGGTCCCATTTCTGAACTTATAAATTTTGAATCAATTTTTGGAATATTATTTGTTACTGTATTTATTTTTGTTGGTGCTATATTTTCTTCTTGCATTTTTTGTAAATAATAATTAAAAGTTGTTTCAGTAGTTCCTTCTTGTTTAAAACCATTTGTATTTATGTTTGCTAAGTTATTACTAATTTGATCCAATCTATTAAATTGATTTATCATTGATGCAGCAAGAGGATAAGTACCTTGATTCATAAAACCACTCCTTTAATTATTATTGATTTGAAAATTCAGCAATTAATTTATCTAAATCATCACCTATTAAGTCATCTGTATCATCACCATGAATATGTCGAGCAACGGCAACATCTTTTGTTGTACTATTATCTTCAAATAAATTATTTAAATAAAGAGATAATTTTCTTATCACAGACATTACTCTTTCAATCTTTTGTCTATTAATATCATTAAATTGCATTAATTCCATTGCTTGAAAAATTTCTGTATCTCCAGAATTTATTAATTTATGTAAATCTTTTAAAGAATTTGTTACTTTATTTGCATTTATCAAATGTTCATCAAATACTTTAATATTTGGAAATTTATTATTTAAAGAAATAAGTAAATCTGATTGTGCTTTTGTAAAAACTTCAAAATCTTTTATATAACTTCTAACTTCATTATTATTATCAAGAGTTAGACTTAATACATCAAATATTTGAGAAACTTTCTCTTCTGAATCATTTGCAACTTGACTTAATTGATTAACAACCTTAGTATCTTTTTCAGCTGGCAATGGGAAAATCCCCTCATTTATTTTAGAAGAAGTCCAATCTTGAACTATTTCATCTTCACTTCTAGTATCTTTTTTTTCAACTATTTCAATATTATTCTTTGTATTTTCAAATGCACTTAAATCAAAAGGTATCTCTTCTTCATCTAAAATTGAATCTTTTGTATTAGTACTTTCATTTACACTTTCTATTTCACTTAATAATTTTTCAATATCACTATTGCTAACACTACTTATGTTAGATTTTAAACTATTTTTATCTTCTATCTCATCTATCTTTATTTCTTCTGTCTCGAATTTAATATCTTCTTTTAATTCTTCAGTTTGAGATAATAGTTCCTCAATTTCTTGAGTATTGACTTTCACATTTTCTGTAATCTCTTCAGAACTGACATCATCTTCAATATCAAGACCATTCATTAAAGCTTCAATTTCTTCTTGGCTCATACTCATGATAATACCTTATATTATTTTTTCAATACCCCATCAAGCTTTTCTTTTAAAACTTCAGCATTAAAAGGCTTAACTATATAATTATTGACACCGGCTTTTAGTGCAATAATAACTTCACCTTTTCCACCTTCGGTTGTAATCATGATTATAGGTGTTTTCTGATGTATACCTTCGCTTCGAACTTTTTTAACAAGTTCTAAACCATTCATATTAGGCATATTCCAATCTGTCAATATAACATCATAACGACTTTCACTAAGTAATTTCCAAGCTTTAACACCATCTTCAGCTTCATCAAAACTATCTTTAGTAAATCCTAATTGCATAACTACATTTCCAATGATTCTTCTCATCGTAGAGCTATCATCAACTATTAGAATTCTCATTAACTATCCCTTTATTTTATAAATATTTTCAATTATACTGCATTATATATAATTTGTTTTAAATTTATACTTAATGTATACAAAAAATAACTCATCAAATTTATCTATATTTAATTATTCTTAAAATATAATAAATATATGTAATTTTAAAGGATATACCGTGATTAGAGGACTTTATACAGCAGCAACTGGTATGAACTCAATGCAACATCAAATTGATGTAACATCAAATAATATAGCCAATGTTAATACAACAGGATTTAAGCAAGATAGAGCTGAATTTCAAGATTTAATGTATGAATCACTAAATTATACAGCAGGACAAACAACTCAAACAACTATAAATCCCACAGGAATAGATGTTGGATTAGGAGTTAGAGTTTCAGGAGTTCAAAAAAACTTTTCTGAAGGTGATTTAAAATTAACATCAAATACACTAGATTTAGCAATTAAAGGTAAAGGTTTTTTCCAAATAACTCTTCCTAGTGGAGAAACTACTTACTCAAGAAATGGTGCTTTTAAACTAAATGAAGAAGGTGCTATTGTGAATGGAAGTGGTTATGCTCTTACTCCTGAGATTGTTGTTCCAGATAATGTAACAAAACTTACAATTGGAACAGATGGAATTGTAACAGCAACAGACCCTCAAACAGGTGATATTGTTAATTTAGGACAAATTACGCTTGCAGATTTTATAAATCCAGCTGGTCTTACACCATTAGGAGATTCATTATTTATGAAAAGTGCCGCATCTGGTGATGTTTTAGAAGGTAATCCAACAGAAGAACAATTTGGAGCAATTCAACAAGGAATGATTGAATTATCTAATGTAAAATTAGTTAATGAAATGGTTGATTTAATTACTGCACAAAGAGCATATGAAGCGAATTCAAAAGCAATTACAACAACAGATAGTATGCTAGATACTGTTAATAGACTAAAAAATTAAGTAAATAAATAAGATTTATGAAATTAGAAGAATTAAAAAAACTTCGTGAAGAAAAATTTTTAGCACATAAAAAAAAGAAAAGAGAATATTATTTAAATAAAAAAGAAGTAAAAAAAATTTATGACTACGATGAAGAGCTTAATAATGAAAACTTTGCATCTAAAATAAAAGAAATTATAAAAGCCCAAAAAAATTATTTAGATAATAGAAAAGATATAATAATATCAAAATTAAATGACTATAAAAATAAGAAAAAAGAATATTATGAGTTAAATAAAGAAAAAAGGCTTGAATATGATAAAGAATATAGGGAAAAGAAAAAAGAAGAACTTAAAGAGTATAGAAAAGAGTATTATAAAAAGTTAAAAAAAAATAAAAGTTTAAAAGAGTAAATAATGGCAGATGATTATAAACAAGTAAATCCTGATGATATAAATTATACTACAAATACTTATGGTAGTTCAAATGATAATGAAGATAATTCAGATGAAGAGGTTGAAGAAAATAAAGATGAACCTCTAGTTGAAGTAAAAGAAGAATTTGTTAAACCTAAAAAAAATCTTCTTCATAAAATATTATTTGGTATTGTTGCTTTTTTACTTTTACTTTTAATTATTGGAGTTGCTCTATATTTTACTGGTTTTTTCGATCCTAAAGAAATAAAAAAAGTCGAAATCCCAGTTGTTGAGCAAACTGTTGAAAAAGTTGAAGCACCTGAAAATAATTATAAATTTGATATCAAAGATATTAATTCAAAAAAATTAAACGAACAATTAGCTGCGTTAACAAGTAAAAATTTAAATGACGAAAAGATTGAAGAATTAGAAAAGAAAGATAATGAAAAAAGATTAATTGATGAGCAAAAAAGAAAAGAAGATGAATTATTAAAAAAACAAGAAGATGAATTACTAAATCAGAGAACGCAATTAGAACAAAAGAAATTGGAATTAGAAAGAGAAAAAATTCACCTTGAAACTATGAAACAACAAGCTTTACAATTAAAAGAAGAATTACATATTGAAAATCATGACAAAAGTACAGAAACAATATCTGCTTTAGATTCAGAAAAACAAAAAGTTATTGAAACAATAAATAACACTATTCCTAAAAAAGCATTAGAAGAAAAAAAGGAAGGAATAGTAAATAAGACTGAAAATGCTAAAGATAATAATGGTTTTTTATTATTTATAAATGTAGCAAAAATAAAAGATGTTTTGTACAAAAAATATCTTGATAAGATTGTTGCTATAAATCCAAATATAAAACTCTGTAGAGATGATAAAAATAGAATAGAATTATATTATGGTCCATTTGATAATAGTGAGGACAGAAGTAAATTATTAAATAAATTACTTGAAAATAAATTTAATGAAGCATATGAATTAGAGTTTACACAAGAAGAGTTTGATAAAAGATGTAACTATTAATTTTAAGAATTTTCCAAAATAATTAGTGAATCTTTTACTTGAATTTTTTTATTATTAATATCTATATTTAAAACATATTTATCAAAAATGTGGGGTATTAAAAATACTTTTGGATGACCTTTTTCAATAAGTTCATCTGTAGTTTGAATTTCTAAATAATCATTTAAAGGATATCTTTGTATCTCTTTAACTTTTCCTAATAATAAGTCATTTTCATAAACATTGCAAGAAATTAAATCAAACCAAAAAAATTCATTCTTTTTTAATTTACAGTTCTCTTTTGTTTTCTCAATAGTAGAATAAAGTTCTTGATTAGTTAGTATTTTAGAAGTTTCGAGATCATCAAAATTTTCAAATTTTATTAGTTCTCGAGAGGAATTGTATTCAGCTACTTTTAGTTCTAATTTTTTATTAGTTTTAAAAACAGCACCTTTTTTAAACTGTTCAGGAAAATCTGTATCCATAAAAAGCCGTAAATGACCTTGTAATCCAACAGCTTTCCCTAACTTAGCTACAAATATTTCATTATTATTCATAGACAACTATTTCACCACTACTTGTATTTTATAAGAAACACCATCTTTTGCTTTACAACCATTTGCCATAGTTTTTAAAGCATTAATCATATTCCCATTTTTACCAATAAGTTTACCAATATCAACACTGTTTACACTAATAACAATTTCAGCGAAATTATCATCAATTAATTCTTTTGTAATACTAACATCTTCAGGTACACTTACAATTAGTTTTGCATAGTTTTCTATAAATTTAATTATCATATTATTTTCTGTATTAATTATTTAGAAGCTAATTTTTTAACTTTTTCTGATGGTTTAGCACCAACACTTAGCCAATAGTTATATCTTTCTTCATCAATTTTTAATACTTTTGGCTCAACAACTGGGTTGAAATAACCAATAGATTCAATCCAACCTGAATCTCTTCTTTTTCTTGAATCTGTTACAACGATTCTATAAAATGGTTTTTTGTTTCTTCCCATTCTTGTTAATCTAATTACTGTCATGTTTTCTTTCCTTTTTTTTGATTATAGTATTGAATTCTGAACTCCAAAACAAAAGTTAAAAGTTCACAGCTCAACACTATTTATTTTTTTATCTAGTGATTTTAGGCATCCCATTTGGTCCCATTTGAGACAACATATTTTGTAAACCTTTCATTCCACCTTTAGAAGAAAGTTGTTTTGCCATTTTCGAAGCATTTTTAAATTGCTTTAAAATTTTATTAATTTGAACTTCAGAAAGTCCTGAACCAACAGAAATTCTCTTTTTTCTACTAGGATTCATTAAATCTGGATTCTCTCTTTCTTTTAAAGTCATAGAACCAATAAGTGCTTTAATTCTTTTAATTTCACTAGAGTTTTCAAAATCCATATCTTTTAGTGGTCCAGCAACCTGAGAAAGACCTGGAATCATTCCAATAATCGATTTCATAGAACCTAATTTACTCATCATTGAAAGTTGGTCTAAAAAGTCATTAAAATTAAATTCACCTTTTTTAATCTTTTTACTAACTTCTTTTGCTTTTTTCTCATCAATAATGGCAGATGTTCTTTCCGCTAATCCCTCAATGTCTCCAAGACCTAATAATCTTGAAACAATTCTATCAGGAATAAATACTTCTAAATCTGGCATTTTTTCACCAGTTCCTATAAATCTTAAAGGAACTTCTACTTGATTAGCAATTGAAAGGGCAACTCCACCTTTTGTATCACCATCATATTTTGATAAAATTACACCGTCAATTCCAATTTTTTCTTTAAAAGTTGTTGCTGTTTTTGTAGCATCATGTCCAGTTAGTGCATCTGCAACATAAAAAATTTCACTAGGATTTATAGCATCTTTTACATTTTTTAGTTGAAGCATTAACTCTTCATCAATTGCAAGTCGTCCAGCTGTATCTATTAATAAAACATCATAATGCTCTTTTGTAGCTTTTTCTTTTGCGGCAAGTGCAATTTTAATTGGATCTTTTTCATTATCATCAAAATAAATATCAACTTCAATTTGAGCTGCAATTTGTTTTAATTGTTCAACTGCTGCAAGTCTTTGTAAGTCACAAGCTGCAACTAAAACTTTTTTCTTTCTAGTTTTTAAATAATTTGCTAATTTACCAGTTGTAGTTGTTTTTCCAGAACCTTGAAGTCCAGTCATTAAAATTGTAGTTGGAGGAGTATTTGAGAAAACAAAACCTTGATTTCCTGGAACTGTTAAAAGTGTTGTTAATTCACTTTTTAAAGCTCGTAAAAAAGAATCTTGTCCAATTCCTGAATTTTTTGTTTGTAGTTCAATAGCTGCTATTAATTCTTTTGTAGTTTTATGATGTACATCAGCTTTTAATAAAGCTTTTTTTAGTTCTGCTGTTGCTTTTGTTAAAGCTGCAACATCATCTTGATGTCTTATTTTGTTAACTGCATTTCGAATTGAGCCGGTTATTGAATCAAACAAAGTAAATCTCCACAATTTTTAAATTATGGGATTATACTCTAGAAATTCTTTATTTTAGATTAAAAAGCTATATGATTTTAAGGTAATATTTATATTATAATTTTCCTTAAATCGCCATTTATAGGGATTTGTATTAAAACAAACCTTAATTATGAATTAAAGTCATACACTCTAAATTCTTTTGGTTCAGGTGATTCAAAAACATAATTAAAAATTTTAGTAACTTTAGAATGTAATAAAACTCTATTTATATTTGAAGCTGTTCTTCCATAAATAGCATCACCAATTATTGGTAATCCCACAGAATTTAGATGAACTCTAATTTGATGAGTTCTTCCTGATTCTATAACTATTTTAATTTTTGATTTATTTCCCTCAACTAATACTGGATAAACTGTACTTTTTGCAGGTTTTCCTCTTTTTAAATCGATTTTAGATTTTGCCATTCCTCTATCTTTTGTTGTTAGAATTGGTTTATCAATTTCTATTTCATCAACAACTTTTCCCTCAACAATAGCCACATACTCTTTATATACTCTATTTTGTGCAAACTCTGTAATTGCTTTTTTTTGAAATTCTTCATTTTTTGCAAACATCATTACACCACTTGTTTCTTTATCAAGTCTATTTAATAAAATTGCTTTTTCATATTTTTTTGCAACATCATCAGCAGTTAAAAATGCTGGTTTATCAACAACTAAAATATCCTTATCTTCAAATATTACTCTAATTTTTCCAATTTCTTTAATATTAAATTTAGTATCACTTCTAATTTCACCTCGTGCAATTAAAACTTTTTGTTCACCAACTTTTACAACACCTCTGTCAATTAACTCTTTTGCTTTAGAATTTGATATGTTTTCTTGTAGTGCTAATAGTTTATATGCTTTATCATAAGTTACAGCCATCTGTTTATTTCCTTTATTATAGGTTCTATTGAACCTGCTTTTGTTAGAATTGGTTTCTCTAAATTTTCTATATTATTTAGATATTCACCTAATTCATCATTTTGTATTAAATAGTAATTTTTTATACAATCAAAAAGAGATTTTTGATTAAATATATTTTTACCACTAATAATCTTGCAATTAAAAAAAGCTGGTTCAATCGGGTTATGTCCGCCTATTTTTTCAAATGCACCACCTAGAATAACTACATCTGATATTGCATAAATATCATTTAGTATTCCCATCTTATCAACCAATATTATATCAGATTTAAAATCTTCTTTTATCGAATATCTCTGATATGAAATATCTTTATCTTTTACAAACTCTTTAATAAGTAAATCAACTTTTTCAAATCTTTCTGGATGTCTTGGAACTATTATTAATTTACCTTGATCTTTTTTGTAAGCATTTAAAATTAGTTTTTCCTCATTTTCATGAGTACTTGCAGCTGTTATTACAACTTGAGTTGGTTTTTCTAACTCGAAATTTATTTTTGGTAACTGTGCTAATTTTATATTTCCAATAACTTCAACATTAGAAGCACCCAATTCTTCTAATCTTTGTTTATCAACTTCGCTTTGTGCAAAAACTTTATCAATATTTTTAAATATTCTTTTATAAAAAAAAGAAAATCTTTTGTATGATTTATAAGATTTATCTGAAATTCTTGCATTAATTAATAAAGTTTTCGCACCTTTTTTCTTTGCTAATAAAAAAAGTAGATACCAAAGTTCAGCTTCCATAACAACTAAAACTTTTTGTTTAGTTATCCAAAACGGTAAAAATATTTCAAAAGGTAAATATCTAACATTTGAAGATATTTTTTTTGCTTCTTCAAATCCTGTATTTGTAATAACAGAAATATTTGCATTTTTTAAATAATTCTCAATTAAAGGTTTAATAGCTTTTGTTTCACCCATTGAACATGAATGAAACCAAACGCCATTTTTTTTAAATGGAATATTATCTTTTAAAAAAAATTTTGCTGGAATTGCCTGTCTATACTTAGAGTTTCTTGACTTAAATATCAAATAAGGAATTGCTAGTATATAAATAAAACTTAGTAATAAGTAATAAAATATACTAAAAAGGCTCAAAATTAAGCCTCTTCTATTTCATCTTCTTTATAAAGGATTCTTCCACAATGTGGACAATTAACAATCTCTTCTGCTTTAATAACCTCAGCATAAGTTTTATCATTAATTTTCATATAACATCCATAACATGCTTGTTTTTTTACAGGTACAACAGCTGAGTCTTTTGCCCATCTTTTGATTTTTTCATAAAAAGTTAAAATTTTATTATCAAATTTTTCTAATAATTCACTTCTATCTTGATATACAACATTTCTTTCTTTACTTATTTCTTCGATTGCATTATCAACTGCAACTTGAATTTCTTTAATATCTTCTTCTTCAACAGCTAATTTTTCTTGTAACTCTTTTAAAGTTAACTCTTTATTTTTAGTAATGTTATCTAATCTTTCGATTTCTTCATTTGCAAATGAGATTTGTTCTTTTGCAATTTCTTCTTCTAATTGTAAAGCTTTTAGTTCTTTTTCGTTACTAATATCTTTATTTTTTTTAGCGATATTTTCTAACTTAGTTTTTAATTCTGCTAAGTGAATATTATTTTTTGTTCTTTTTGATTTTACATCATCTATTTCTAAATAAATAGAATTAATTGATGCTTTGATTGATGCTGCTGTTTCAACAAATGTTGCTAACTTTGCTTTTTCATTCTCAATCTTTGGCTCAAACATACTAATTGCTGTATCAAATTTTGATAATTTGATTAAATCCTCTAAATACTTATTCAACCGTTTCTCCTTCTATAAAAAACTCAAATGGATTTTTTGAAGCAGTTATTATAGCTTTTAATTTATTTTTTTTCAAATATTCTGAAAGAAGCCCCTCTAATAAGGTATTGAAGCCTCTTTCACTCTCATAGTGTCTTATGTCAATAAGTGATAAACCCCTTGCTTTTGCTTCCATTGCGTCATGATATTTTATATCACCTGTTAGAAAACAATCAGCTTTTATTTCATCAATTAATGACATTCCTGAGCCTGTAACAATTGCTATTTTTTTAATAAAATCATTACATCTAACTGTTTTTGTAGTTTTTAATCCTAACTTTGAAGATACATATTTTACTAAGTCATCAAAATTCATATTAACATCACAATAAGATATAAACTCTTTTGAATTTTCTATTTTAAAGCCTAAAATATCTTCACTAACATATTTATTTAAATGTGTTTTATCAATATTTGTATGCATTGATATTAATGAAATATCTTTTTTAATTAACTCTTTTAATAATTTTGTACTATAGGTATCAAAATTTACTTTTTTTAAACCTGAAAAAATTAAAGGATGGTGAGTAATTATTAAAGAGTTTTCTTTTATATCTTTTACTAATTCTTCATCCAAATCAATACTAATATAAATATTAGTTATTTCATCTTCAAAAGAACCTACAAGAAGTCCAGCATTATCCCATTTTTCTTGTAATTCAAAAGGAGAAATTTCATTTAAAACATCATAAATTTCTTGAAGTTTCAAATTTATCTTCCTATTCTTTTTAATCTTTCAGGTTCTTGTTCTTTATATAATAAAGCACAACCTTGAGCTAATTCTCGAACTTTTAAAATATAATTTTGTCTCTCAGTTACAGATATTGCTTTTCTAGCATCTAAAGTATTAAACGCATGAGAAGCTATCATACACTGATCATATGCAGGAAGTGGAAGTTCGGCTTCTAAACATACTTTACACTCATTAAAAGCATCATCGAAGTGTCTAAACAACATATCTGTATTTGCTATTTCAAAGTTATATTTTGAGAATTCATATTCTCCTTCTTTGTGAACATCTGCATAAGTTGTTTTTTCAAATTTATTTTCATTCCATACAATATCATAAACAGAATCGACACCTTGCAAATACATTGCAAGTCTTTCTGTTCCATAAGTTATTTCAACAGCAACAGGAGTACAAGGAATCCCACCAACTTGTTGAAAATATGTAAACTGTGTAACTTCCATACCATCAAGCCAAACTTCCCATCCAAGTCCCCAAGCTCCAAGAGTTGGAGATTCCCAATTATCCTCAACAAATCTTATATCATGTCTTGAAACATCTAATCCTAAGAATTCTAAAGATTGTAAATATAAATCTTGAATATTGTCAGGACTTGGTTTGATTAATACTTGAAATTGGTAATAAGCACCCAATCTATTTGGATTTTCACCATATCTTCCATCAGTTGGTCTTCTGCTTGGTGCAACATAAGCTGTACTCCAAGGAGTTGAATCTAAACTTCTTAAAAGTGTAGCTGGATGAAATGTCCCTGCACCTGCAGGAATATCATAAGGTTGAACAATATTACAACCTTGATTTGCCCAAAATTCTTGTAATTTTAATAGAATTTGTGAAAATGTAACCATTTATTTAATTCCTAACTCTTTATTTATTTTATCTTTATCAAAACCACAAATCCATACATTGCCTATGAGAATAACAGGTGCTCCCGTACATTTGTGCTTTTGACAATCTTTTAATGCTTCTTTATTTTTTGATAAGTCTATAATATTGTATTTTATCTTTTTAGTTTTTAAGTAAGAACTAGCCTCTTTGCACCATTTACAATTTGGTAAAGTAAATAGTGCAACAGGTTTCATTATAAAATTACTTCTATTTCTTTTGAATCAGTTTCAACAGCTTTTGCTTTTACGATTCTGTCTTCTTTTAATTTAATTGAAAGTTCTTTATCAGTAACAGCTAAAATTTGCATTGCTAAGTAAGCTGCATTAATTGCTCCTGATTTTCCAAGTGCAACTGTTGCAACAGGCATTCCAGCTGGCATTTGAACAGTTGAAAGCATTGCATCCATACCGTCCATTGCTCCACCTTTCATTGGAACTCCAATAATTGGTTTAGTTGTAGTTGCTGCTAATGCACCAGCTAAATGTGCTGCCATTCCAGCAGCTGCTATAAATACAACAGCACCTTTTTCTTCTGCTTCTTTAACATAATCTTTAGTTCTTTCAGGTGATCTGTGTGCTGAAGATATAATCATTTCGTACTTAACATTAAATTTTTCAAATGTATCAGCACAATTTTTCATTATTTCATAATCTGATTTACTACCCATAATAATTGATATAAAATTCATTTTAATCCTTTTTTTATTTTTAAAAGTCAAAGATTATATCAAAAACTATCTAATAGTTTTATAATCTTATTTACTTTTAATTTATTCCAAGACTCAAATTTATTTATAGTTAAACTATCATTTTCATAAACGAATTTTGAGAGATTTTTTGATTTATCTTCTACAAAAATTGCTTTTGTATATTTAAAATATTTTATTTTTTTTTGATAATCACTTTGTGTAAAAATCACAACTGTTGGTATCATAAAAGCATCACTTATATGAAAAGTTGAAGTATCCGTTGTGATAATTTTATCCATTGTTGAAATAATATAGATAAAATCATTCATATTTTTTGACTCTTTTGACAAGTCTATAAATCTATCATCTTTAATTTTTGAATCAATTAAAAGTGTTGAAATTATGACATAATCATCATCTTTTAATAAAAGTTTTTTAAGAATATCAATAGCAATATTTTGAGGAATAGATTTGTTTACATTTGCAGAATATGGATGATATAAAAGTAATTTACCTTTTGATTTTAATTCAGAAAGTTTATCTTTTAAAGTATCTGCTACTTTATAATTTGGAATGTTTAATTCATTATATTTTTCATTTTCACTAACGATTTTATAATTTATTCCAAACCTAAAAAGCCAAGCGTCTACATAATTTAAAGAATTTAGTTCCAAAAATTTTATTGACAAACTATTATCTATAAAATAATCATATTCACATAATTTTTGTGAAGTAATACTTAAAGGGAAAATATTATTTATATAATCTTGTGTTTCATATATTTGTTTATCTCTTGAATAAAAACTGTTGTTTGAAGCGTTGAGATAAATATCAAATTTTATATTTTTATGAATCTCTTTTAATTTTTTATAAAGTATTCTAAGAGCGGTACAAGAAGAGACAATTTCACTAATACTAATACCAACTCCACCAATTAGAGCTATTGAAACTTCATCTTTTTTTATATTTTTTAATTGTTTATAAATATCTACTTTTTTAATATCTAATAAAGTTTTCTCTGTTAAATCTTCTCGATAATTATATTCATTAGGATTTAAAATACCCAATTCTGTAGGAAAGTTTTCAAGAACTCTAATTTTATCTTCAACAAATACTTTTGTGAAATATTTTTCTTTATCAACTTTCTCAAATATTTTTTTTAAATCTAGAAAATCATCATATGTTGTAATATACATAGTTGAATTTTCTAAATCAGATGGACCTTTAAATTTTAAATAATTAACTAAAGTTCCATCAGTAGTCTTAATATTTACATTTTGTGTAACTCTAAAAAATATCATTAATCTTATCTATTGTTATTCAACAATTGTTCCATCAATATTTTCAATTCTAAACATTGTCAAATATGGAAGAGTTCCTGGAAGTTTTATTTTATTCACATTTCCACTATGAACTGATTCCAACTCTTTATTTGTTTCAGTTAATATTTTTTTGAAATTAATATAATAAATTCCATCTTTTTTAAAAATTTTTCCTATTTCATTTTCACACTCTTCTAAAGTTTCGCCCATTGGAGTAAATATTTCTATATCTTCATTTGGATAAACTTTATATTTACATAAAAAATGTTCTTCATCTTGAGTAACAAGTCCTGTAACTTCGTAAGAACCTTTACTTAAAGCATAATCATGGTTTTGTGAATCTGTTTTCTCAAATGGTCTATGAATTAAATAGGCATCAGTAAAACCTCTATTTTTTGTAGTATAAAGTTCTCTTTGATATTTAGTTGCATCAAATTTTCCATCATAATAATCATCAATTGCACTTCTATAAGCTTTTGCCGTAACAGCTGCATAATATGGTGATTTTGTTCTTCCTTCAATTTTAAGTGAATCAACAGCACCTGAATCTAAAATTTCTTTTATATGCGAAGCTAAATTCATATCTTTTGAATTAAAAATATAAGTTCCAACGCCTGGTTCTTCTTCAAGTCTAAATAATGTACTATGGTCTTCATTTGCAGCATATAATGTATATTCAAATCTACAATCATTTGCACAAGATCCTCTATTTGGGACTCTTCCCATTTGAACTGCACTTACTAAACATCTTCCTGAATATGCAAAACACATAGAACCATGAACAAAAATCTCAATTTCCATATCAGGTAAATGTTTTTTAATTTCAACAACATCTTTTAATGAAATTTCTCTAGCAACTACAATTCTTGTAACTCCCATATCCCAAAATACTTGAGCATCAAGATAGTTTAAAACATTTGCTTGAGTTGATAAGTGAATATCAATTTGTGGAGCAATTTCTCTACATAATTTCACAACTCCTGGAGCTGCCACGATAAAACCATCTGGCTCAAGTGAAGCCATAGTTTCAATGTGTTTTTTTAATAACTCAATTTGTGAATTAAAAGGAAAACCATTGATTGTTGCATAAACTTTTTTACCACGTGCATGTGCGTAATCAATTCCCTCTTTAAAAGTTTCAAATGTAAACTCTTTTCCAGCTCTAATTCTTAAACTAAAGTGACTTACCCCTGCATATACAGCATCAGCACCATATTTAATTGCAATTTTTAATTTCTCTAAATTTCCAGCAGGTGATAATAACTCTACTTTTTTATTATTCATATAATTCCTTTAAACACTTTATACTATTATTTTTATTTTTTGATTGGCATTATATCTATTTTTAAATAAATATAGAAGTGGATAGTTTTACTCTTATTTTGAATAGTTTTTATTTTAGGAAAGCTTAAAAGCTTTCCCATTCATCATCTTCTTTTTTTTGTGAGGTTATTTGTTTACTTGCAGGAGCAGGAGTAGTTTCATATTTATGTTGAACAAAACTTTTTGGAGTTTCAGTTTTTACTGTTGATTGAGCTTTAGTTGAAATATTTACTTCTGAAATACTCTTTTTAACAACATTATCTTTTTTAATTTGATCTAAATACTTAAAGACATTTATAGTTGAACTATCTAATGTTTGAGATAAAGTAGTTAAAACATCTTTATTTGATAAATCTTTACAATCTTCATTTATATAATCTTGAACACTATTATGAACTAAATCATGATTAGATTTTAATAATTTCCAATTTTCTGTTTTTGTAAATGATTTTCCTAAATTTTCTTCTTCAACTAACCATTTTCCTAAATCACATTCTGTTGGTTTACTAACAGTCCATGCAACTTTTGTTTTACCAACTTTCTCAAAGTTTACTAATTTAAACCTTATATGATCATTTTTTAACTTAGAAATTTTGAATACTAAATCAATATCTTCTATTTCTTCTTTTGATGCTTCTTTAAATTTTGCTCTATCTGCAATTTTTAGTAAATTCTCTGATAATACCGTAACTTCATTTGCTAATTCACTTATTATTGTTGCTGAATTTGCATTAACTTGCGTTGCATGATCAAGTTTATTAATAGTATCATTTATTTGGATAATTCCTTTTTCTTCTTCTCTACTACCTTGTGAAACATCTTCTATTAAACTTATTGTTTCATTGATTTTAGAGTTTAAAGTTGCATATCCACCAATCATTTCATTAGCAATTGATTTTCCTTCATTTGCTTTTGATGTTGCAATTTGAACAATATTTTTAATCTCTTTTGCAGCATCAGCACTTCTATTTGCAAGATTTCTTACTTCTGCTGCAACTACTGCAAATCCTTTTCCAGCTTCTCCTGCTGTTGCTGCTTCTACGGCTGCATTTAATGAAAGAATATTTGTTTGGAATGCTATTTGGTCGATTACTGTAATTGCATCATTTATTGATCTAACTTGATTATCTATATCATCCATAGCTCTTGTAGTTTTAGAAGCTAATATTTCACCCTCTTTTGAAGAGACTTGAAGTTGTGTTGCTAAAGATGACATTTGATGTACTTTTTGTACACTTGATTTTACAATTGAAGTTATCTCTTCAACTGCGGCTGCTGTTTCTTCTAAAGATGCTGCTTGTTCGTTTGCTGATGCAGATAGTTTATTTGCAGCATTAGATAATATATTTGTATCGTCATTTAATTTTCTACCACTTGTAATAATCATTGATAAAAATTCTGAAACTGTAACCCCAATTAACTGAGTACTTGCCGCTAATGAAGATATAATTCCATTAACTTTTGATGTTTCAATTTTTGAGTTAGTAACATTAAAATTTGAATTTCCATATTCAATTAAAACATTATTCAAATTTACTAGATTTTCATTTGTTCTATCAATCATTGAATTGATTGAGTCTCTTAATTTTCTAATTTGTGGGTTTGAAGATGTTTTTTCAATTTTATATACATAAAATCCATTAATTACTTTTTCTATAACTTCATCAACATTTTCAATTACTTTTGAATCTTCATCATATCCAACTTTTAATTTATGAATATATCCATTGAAACTATCAACTAATTTTCCAATTTCATCATTTGATTTCTTTTCGATTCTATCAGCTTTATTTGTTCCCTCGCTTATATCTATAATCGCATTATTTAAGTTTTCTAAAGGTCGTATAATCGCTTGTTTTATAAAATAATTATAAACTAAATAAACAATAATTATTGCAATTAATGAGAAAATTAAAATACTAATTACAATTTTAGAAATCTCTTCATTAATATTTGTTTCCATTAATGCAACTTCATTTTCTATATCATCAACATAAGCACCTGTTCCAATTATCCAATCCCATGGTTCAAATTTCTGAACATAAGAGAATTTTTCTTTTGGATCATTTTTCTTTTCTGGTTTGTCCCACCAATATTTAACTAAACCACCAGCTTTATTTTCATTTGATACTTTTGCCATTTCAACAAATAGTTTTTTTCCCTTAGCATCTACATTTCCAGATAAATCTTTACCATCTAAATGTTTACTAACAGGATGCATAATCATTTTAGGAGTTGAATCATTTATCCAAAAATAGTCATTATTTGCATATCTCATTTCACTTATTGTTTTTAAAGCTTCTGCTTGCATTTTTGAAGTTACATCATCAACGTATTCACCTGTTCCAATAACCCAATTATATGGTTTAAATAATTTTACAAAAGATACTTTTAATTGTGGTGCTTCAAATCCAGGTTTTGGCCAAACATAATCAACAAAACCTTCTCCATTAGCTTTTGCAACAGTTGCAAATTCTTTAAAAATTTGTTTTCCACCTTTGTCTTTGTAATCAACTAAGTTTTTCCCATTTAATTCAGGTTTAATAGGATGAATAATCATAACTGATTCTGTGTCATTTATCCAAAAATATCCTGTACTTCCATATCTTGTTGAGTCAACAATTGATTTTAATCTATTTTTTAATGCCTCTTCTGATAAAGAACCTTTTGATTTCTCATATTCAGCTTCTAAAATAGAAAAAAGAAAGTTTGTTTGATTTTTTAATTGCTCTTGAACTTCAACTTTAATTTTATCTATTGAAGTTCTATTGTGATAAGCTTCAACTGTTTTAACGGCTAAAGATACATAATTTTTAAGTTCTAGCTCTTTTTTTACATAAGCTTCATTTTTGAAATTTTCAATATTTTTAGCTGAAAAACTTTTAATTGAATAAATGGAATCAACAGCAATTGCAACTGATACAATTATAATTGTAATCAAAGAAAGAAGTAAAATCTTACCTTTAATAGATATCTCTTTGAACATAATAATCCGCTCCTAAGCTTTATAGATTCTTATATAATATCCTTTGTAAGATTAATTTGTCAAGGATTTAGGATTTTAAAAGGTTCTTTGCAAAATCTAAAGCTTCAGGAGTTACTTTCTCACCACTTATCATTCTTGCAATTTCATTAATTCTTTCTTTATTATTTAATTCTTTTACTAAAGATTTTCCATTTATTTTATCTACTAAAAAATGCTGATCTGCACTTGAAGTTAATTGTGGTTGGTGAGAAATTGCAAATATTTGATAAGAATCACTTAATTTTTTTAAAACTTTTGAAATTGCATCACTCTCTTTTCCACTTAAATTAGCATCTATTTCATCTAAAAAAAGTATCCCATTATCAACAATATCAAACTCACTCATAGATGTTAAAAGTGCAAGTCTGAGTCTATTATATTCTCCTGAACTAATCGTGTCTAAACCCACACCATTTAATTCAAAATTTACTTCATCGAACCCAGAAAAATCAAGAACTTTTTCTTTTATTACTATTTTTGCATTACTTAAATACAAGAACTTTAAATATTCATTTATTTTCTTTTCTAAAATTAATGAGCTTTCTTTTCTATAAGTAGAAATTTCTTTTGCCAAAAGTGATAACTTTGTATTTAATTCCTCAAACTCTTTTTCTAATTTTTCTTTTTGGAAAAAGATATTTTCATAAGATGATAATTCAACTCTTTTTTGTTCTTTATATTTTAAACACTCTTCAATAGAACCAAATCTTTTTTGTAATGCTGATAGTTTTTCTATTCTATCAAGAACATTTTCTATATTTATCTCATCAAGTTCATGTAATGAGTCATTAAATCTTTCAAAAATATTGTTTAATTCATTCATTGATTCATCAAAAAAACTCGAATCAACTTCCATTAATTCTAATGCTGCTGTAACATTTTGATTAAATTCCATAATTCCAGATGCTTTTTTAATTGCAACTTCAACTTTTTCTTTTTTAGCTAATCTTTTTTTAATCAAATTTAGCTCTTCATATTCATCAATGCTTGGATTAATTTGCTCAATTTTATCTATTTCAAATCTTGCAAACTCTTTTAAATCTTCTAATTTAGTCTCATCATCTAATATTTTTTGTAATTCTTTTTTTGTATATACTGATTTTTTATAAGATATACTAAAATCTTCTTTTATCTTTTTAAACTCTTTCTTTTTCTGTAATGTTAATTTATCCAAAAAATCTAAAAGTTTAAAACTATCAAATTCTGACGTGTCTTTTAAATTTAAATGTTTTATCAACTTCATTGAAAAATCATTAAGATTCTTTTTTGATACGGATTGATTATTTAAAAAATATCTTACTTTGTCTTTTTTTATACTCTTAATAATAATATCATCATCAAAAGACAAATCATAAACCTCGTCATTAATATTTGAATTATTTAACAATACTTCACCAATATTCGCTTTTACATCAGTTAGGGCAAATAATGATAATATTGCTTGCATTAATATTGATTTACCAGCACCACTTGGACCTGTAAAAATATTTAACCCATTTTTAAACTCTAAATCTACTTCTTCAAAAGATAAACAATCTTTTAAGTATACTCTTGATATCAATGTTAATTACCCCATCTTAGTTTTTCATTTAATACTTCAAAATAATTTCTTTGAATTCTATGTATCATTTTTGCTTTCTTTTTTGCTATTTTAATTTTTATTGATTGATTTTGTTCTACTTCATAAATATCTTGTCCATCAACAATAACAACAGCTCCTTGATTATCAATTATTTTAAACTCTATTTCAAAATCTGCTGGCATTACAAGAGGTCTTTGTGTTAAGGAATGAGGAGCAACAGGTGTTACAATAAATGCTTCTGTTAAAGGATAAACTATTGGTCCACCAACTGACAAATTATATGCTGTTGAGCCAGTCGGGGTAGAAATAATAACTCCATCTCCATAATATGAATTAAAATGTTTTCCATCTATTTTTCCATCTATTTTAATCATTGATGAAATTGATTTTCTCGAAATTACAATATCATTAAAAGCAACAAATTTATTTAAATTTACACTTCCCTCAACCATCATTCTATTATCAATTTTATAAATATTTTTTTTTAAATCTTCAATAAATTCTGGTAATTGTTCCATTGAAATATCTGTTAAAAATCCTAATGTTCCTAAATTTATTCCTAAAACTGCTTTATCAAATTTAAAAGATTTTCTAACAACTGAAAGTAAAGTTCCATCACCACCAACTGAAATTAAAAAATCTACTTTTTGACACAATTCTTCTAATGAATATCCTTGTAAAGAAATCATATTTGCTGAATTATCTTCTAAGTAAATATTAATATTAGATTCTTCAAAAAGAGTCTTAATTTTTAAATATATCTCTTTTAATTCAGGACTTGAAGGCTTTAAAATAATTCCTGCACTTTTAATATTCATTAATAATTCAATATTCTTTTCTATTCTCAAAATTATTCCAATTTTTTTAAATTTATATAAATCATTTTAGCCAATTATCTTAATAACTTAAATAAAATTAAATAAAAAAAAGGGATATGCAAAAGCATATCCCTTTAAAAAATAATAATTAAAAATTATCCATTTCTTTTTTTAATAATCTCATCAGAAACATTTTTTGGAACTTCAGAATAATTATCAAAAATCATTGAATATGTTGCTCTACCTTGAGACATTGATCTTAAGTCTGTAGAGTAACCGAACATTTCAGATAATGGAATTAATGCAACAACTAGTTTAACACCAGCTCTATCATCCATAGACTGAATTTGTCCTCTTCTTTTATTACAATCGCCGATACAATCACCCATATAATCTTCAGGTGTTTCAATCTCAACTCTCATAATTGGTTCTAAGATTACAGCTTGAGCAGCAGCAGATCTACAACCTTGTTTGAATCCCATTGAAGCAGCTAATTTAAACGCCATTTCAGATGAATCCACATCATGGTATGAACCATCATATAAATCTACAGAGATATTAACTAATGGATAACCAGCTAAAATACCACCTTGCATTGCTTCAAAACAACCTTTTTCAACAGCAGGTACATATTCTTTTGGAACTGTTCCACCTTTAATAGAGTTTGTAAAAATAAAGTTTTCTTCACTATCAGAAGGTAATGGAGAAATAGTTAAATATACATGACCATATTGACCTTTACCACCTGATTGTTTTGCGTATTTATACTCTTGTTTAACAGCATTTTTAATTGTTTCTCTGTAAGCAACTTGAGGAGCACCAACTTCAGCTTCAACTTTAAATTCTCTTTTCATTCTATCTACAAGAATTTCAAGGTGTAATTCACCCATTCCTGAAATAATAGTTTGTCCAGATTCTTCATCAGTATTAACTCTAAATGATGGATCTTCTTCTGCTAATTTTCCTAAAGCAATACCCATTTTTTCTTGGTCAGCTTTAGTTTTTGGTTCAACTGCAACAGAAATAACAGGTTCTGGGAACTCCATTCTTTCTAAGATAACAGGATCTTTTTCAGATGCAAGTGTATCCCCAGTAATTGTACATTTTAATCCAACAACAGCACCGATTTCTCCAGCATAAAGCTCTTTGATCTCTTCTCTATTGTTAGCATGCATTTTAAGTAATCTTCCGATTCTTTCTTTTTTCATTTTTGTAGAGTTCATTACATAAGTTCCAGATTCTAAAACTCCTCTATAAACTCTTGCAAATGTTAACTGTCCAACAAATGGGTCAGTCATAATCTTAAATGCTAATGCTGCAACTTCCCCTTCATCAGTTGAAGGAACGATAACAGATTCACCATCTTGAGTTTCACCTTTGATGTCTTCAACTTCAGTTGGAGCTGGTAAATACATAGCAACAGCATCAAGTAGAGTTTGAACACCTTTGTTTTTAAATGAAGTTCCACAAGTCATTGGAGTAATATTCATTGCTAAACAACCAGCTTTAAGACCAGCAGTGATTTCATCTTCTGTTAAATCAACACCTTCAAGATATTTTTCCATTAATTCTTCAATTTGTTCAGCAGCTGCTTCAACCATTTTTTCTCTATATTCAGTTGCTTGATCTAACAAATTAGCTGGAATTTCTTCAACATGGTAGTTTGAACCCATTGCCGCATCTTCATCCCAAACGATAGCTTTCATTCGAACTAAATCAACAACACCTTTAAAATTCTCTTCAGAACCAATAGGAATTTGAATAGGAACAGCATTTGATTTTAATCTTTCATTTACTTGTTTTTCAACATTAAAGAAATCTGCACCAGTTCTATCCATTTTATTAACGAATATCATTCTTGGTACTCTATATTTATTAGCTTGTCTCCAAACCGTTTCAGATTGTGGTTGAACTCCACCTACTGAACAAAATACTGCAACAGCTCCATCAAGAACCCTCATAGATCTTTCAACTTCAATAGTAAAGTCAACGTGTCCTGGTGTGTCGATGATGTTAATCATTAAATCATCGCCAGTTTTTGGATGTTTCCAGTGACAAGTAGTAGCAGCAGAAGTAATTGTAATACCTCTTTCTTGCTCTTGTTCCATCCAGTCCATTGTTGCAGCACCTTCATGAACTTCACCAATTTTGTGTGAAACACCTGTGTAGAATAATATTCTTTCAGTAGTAGTTGTTTTTCCAGCATCAATATGAGCTGCAATACCAATATTTCTAACTCTGTTAAGTGGTGTTTTTCTAGCCATTTATATTTCCTACCATCTATAATGTGCAAATGCTTTATTAGCTTCTGCCATTCTATGAATATCTTCTTTTTTCTTGAATGAAGTTCCTCTTTCGTTAGCAGCTTCGAATAATTCGTTAGCTAATCTTTCTACCATAGTTCTTTCATTTCTTTTTCTAGCGTATTCAACTAACCATCTTAATGCTAAAGTTTGTCTTCTTACAGGTCTTACTTCAACAGGAACTTGGTATGTTGCACCACCTACTCTTCTAGATCTTACTTCTAAAAGTGGTTTAACATTTTCAACTGCTCTTTCGAATAAGTCAATACCTTTTTCTTCACCTCTTGCATCAAGGTTAGCAATTGCACCATACATAATTTTTTCAGCAGTAGATTTTTTACCATCTTGCATAACTGTATTAACGAATTTTGTGATCACTTTACTATTGTAGATAGGATCAGCCATTATTTCTCTAACTGGAGCTTTTCTTCTTCTCATTTTTTATCCTTCTACTTTTTCTTAGCTTTAGCTTTTTTAGTACCATATTTAGATCTTGCAACAGTTCTGTTAGCAACACCAGCAGTA
>Ga0172377_10000103_pt1 | contig 71532 bp, 73 predicted proteins | sample Pumphouse3metaG_FD_119749 | JGI IMG/M metagenome (GOLD analysis project Ga0172377, IMG submission 119749) | Leachate microbial communities from a municipal landfill in Southern Ontario, Canada - Pumphouse #3 metaG | ecosystem: Engineered > Solid waste > Landfill > Unclassified | place: Canada...
AAAGTACATTGGTTATTGCCGCTGTCAGCGTTGTCTTGCCGTGGTCTATATGACCTATCGTCCCTATGTTTACGTGCGGTTTTGTTCTCTCATATTTCGCCTTTGCCATCTTTCTCTTCTCCTCCTTAATGGTTTTAGCCAGGAAACCGTTCCTGGCGTTCCGTATTAAAATAAATATGGAGCCCACGGCCGGACTTGAACCGGTGACCTCCGCCTTACCAAGGCGACGCTCTACCTGCTGAGCTACGTGGGCAAATACTGCTACAAAATATTTTGGTCTGTCAGACCCGCCAGTAAAACATTTTACTATATGTTACCCCGAGGTGTCAAGAAATATTATTCTGTCATATTATGGCCTATTCTCTGGTATTTAAATATCTTTCCAGTTTCCTTTTTACCCTTTGTAATGCATTGTCTATGGACTTTACATGTCGGTCCAGGTCGTAGGCTATTTCCTGATAAGACTTGCCCTGAAGGTAAGACATGAGCACTTCCCATTCTAGGTCGCTTAATATCTCGCCTATCTTGCTTTCTATATTTAAAAACTCTTCCCTGCTTATTATAAGTTCCTCGGGGTCGGTCACGCGGCTCCCGGAGAGTATATCCAGAAGAGTTCTGTCGGATTCCTCATCGTAAAGCGGCTTATTAAGGGATACGTATGAATTCAAAGGAATATGCTTTTGCCTTGTGGCGGTTTTAATTGCGGTAATTATCTGCCGGGTAATACAAAGTTCCGCGAAGGCTCTGAAGGAGGAAAGCTTGTCCTGCCTAAAGTCCCGTATGGCCTTGTAAAGGCCTATCATTCCCTCCTGGACTATATCTTCTCTATCGGCTCCTATCAGAAAATACGACCGGGCCTTGGCTCGAACAAAATTCTTGTATTTATTAATAAGGTATTCTGCCGCTTTACAGTTACCCTCCTTTGCCTGTTGTACAACCTCTTCGTCAAGCATCATTTCATAATGCTTATAAACCATCTCATCATGGGCTTTCGCTTCCACCGGCATCACCTCCACTTCGGCAAGGGTATTTGTCCGCCATTAAACCATACAATCATTATATATATGTGTATTTTATTAGTCAAGCCGGACCTAGGGGGCTTTTCGCCATTTTTGAAGTTTACGGGCCACTTCGGGAGACAGGCTGCCGTTCACCGTATTAATACTGTCCTTGTTCTTTTCAACAAACTTTCGTTTCATGTCCCTTTGGCAGTCCTCCACAAGACCCTTTAGTTCTCCGGCAGAAACCCGTATCCCTCCCAGGGCCAGTACCACCTGCTGTTCTGCCCAGTCGGAAGTTGCCACCCTCACCAGGGCTTTTTTGGCCAGTTGTGCCACAGCTTTTTCTATAAAGCTGTCAGCGGTTTCCTGTTCCCTGGTATATATCACCTTAACTCCGTTCATGTTTATGGAACTACCGGGATTATCCTTTACCAGGTGGCCGTCGAATACTATTATTACCTCTATTCCCTTGTATGACCTGAATCCGGTCATTATCTCAATCAGCTTGTCCCGGGCCGCTTCTATATTCTCGCTGCACATTGCCTTAAGCGAAGGCCAATCATTTATTATATTATATCCATCTATAATTAAATACTCCCGCATGGAAATCCTCCATATGGCCGTTTCTTATTGATACTCCCTTTGCCTGAGTACCTCGTACAACAGTACCCCCGTCGCCACCGACACATTCAACGATGAAAGAACGCCCTTCATGGGCACGCTTACAAGGAAATCGCACTTCTCCCGTACAAGACGGCCAAGGCCTTTGCCCTCGCTTCCTGCCACCAGCGCAAGGGGCCCTTTAAGGTCGGCTTTATACATTATTTCCCCGTCCATATCCGCTCCAGCTATCCAAAGGCCCATATCCTTCATCCGTTCCAGGGCGCGAACCGTATTGGTCACCTGTGCCACCGGAATGTACCCGGCAGCTCCCGCCGCTGCCTTGACGGCTGTTGGGGTAACCCCTGCGGCGTTTCTTTCGGGAATTATTACGCCGTGAACACCGCAGCAGTGTGCGGTCCTTATTACAGCCCCTAGGTTATGGGGGTCACTGACCCTGTCCAGCACCACCACAAGGGGCACCTGACCCATGGCCCGGGCCTTTTCTATAATAGTCTTTGGCCCCTCCGCATACCGAAACTCTTCTACCAGGGCTATAATCCCTTGGTGTGCCCCGGTGCGGGATACTTTATCCAACCGCCGCCGGTCAACGTACTCCACGCCTATACCTAATTCCCGGGCCCTGTCTATTATCCTGCGGCCCGATGGGTCCAGCCCCTTAGCCGCCAAAATTCCTTCAACCTTTCTTTGGGTCCTTAAAAGCTCGGAAACGGGGTTCCTGCCCTCCACCGTATCACGGCCCCGTACGATACCATTTCCATCCATGCTCAAAACCTCCTATCCCGGTGCTACCCTGGACAGTAACAGTATTTCCTGCTAGCTAATCTATATTCCTTCCCGGTTATCGACACGGCCAGTCTGCCTTACCCCTTTCAGTTTAAAAACACTCAAACCTTTCCCGCACTCTTTGGGCCTGGCCGCAGGACATTGCTCCCTCGGGGCAGGGACCGGTAAGACAGGCGGGGCCAGCGTTCTTGAACAGTATAGGTGCAACCTTCCGCACCTGCCTTAACATTTCCTCGGCTAAATCACGGACCTCCCACTGGGCCCTGCTGCAGCATCTAAGACGGAAGAAGTTGTATAGGGACCTTGCGTTCATTGTAAATATTATTTTGGTTTCGCAGGCGTTGGGGAAGACATACCTCGCATCTTCAATGGCCATTTTTTCAGCGGCCTGGCGGGCTTTTTTGCCGTCCTCTTCCTTCTTAAGCCTTTCATAGTGCTTTTTATACAGTATATCCACCAATTCATCATAATGCCTTTGGTCCTCCTGCATAGCCCTTTGGAACAGTTCCCTGGCCTGAGGATCTTCCTCTATGTGGGGAGGAATAATGTATTCAAACCCTTCAAACCGTACATATCTCTGAGACTGCTGCGAATAGCTGGCTATCCTGTGTCTTACCAGCTGGTGGGTGAGAACTCTACTTACCCCCTCCACCGCAAAGGTAAAGGAAGCGTGTTCAATGGGGGACTGATGACCCATTTCCATCAGTAGATTTAGAAACTTATCCACCTTATCCTGGGACAAGCCCTCCAGAATATCCTCCGCCCCTACCCTTGAATAACAAAGCTTTGCGGCAGCTGAAACCAGCCTGTCCGGTTCCGGCGTATGCCCAATGAGTTTTACCCTCGGTTTTACCATGTGTACACAACCCCCCGGAAATTATTTGTCCGAAACAAAAAAATCATAGGACTTGTCCAGTATGTACAAAAGCCTATCGGTATCGCCCTTAAGAAACAGGTGCCCAACCAGGGTTTCAAAACCGGTGGCATACCTGTACTGGACTATATCAGCGTTTTTTGGTGTGGTACCGGATTTTGCATTCCTTCCCCTTTTCACCACCGCCTTTTCGCCCTCCTCCAGTTCGTCCCAGATACCATGAATAATATCGCTCTGTGAGGAGGCACTTACATAACCCACCGTAAGGCGGTGCAGTTTCTGAGGCGGCAGTTTGGCGTTCTCCGCCACTATCCTGCTTCTTATATATAGTTCAAAACAAGCATCGCCCACATAGGCTAAAACCAGCGGGGAAAGTGCCCCCGGCTCCGGCCCATTGATGCCCATAATTCCCTTCAGGGAATCCTCCATGTCTTCACCTACCTCTTACCGGATTGCCCTTTTCCATTTAACACCCTGGGGGGTATCCTCAATTATTATACCCCGTTCCTTAAGGTCATCCCTTATTTTATCCGCAAGGGCCCAGTCCTTTTGCGCCCTTGCCCTTTCCCTGTCCTCCACAAGCCTTTTAATATCCGCATCCAGCTTTTCCTCCCGTTTGGACAGAAGGCCCAACACTCCGGCAAACTCCATCAAAAACGTCAGGGCCCATTTTGCAAAACCGGCGGAGACCTCCTGTTTTATGCAAGTATTAAGGTCCCGTACCAGTTCAAACATAATCGCCAGAGCATCGGCGGTGTTAAGGTCGTCCTCCATGGCTTCTTCGAACCTTTTTCTGTAGCTTTCCAACTCCGCTTTCCTTACCTGCTCCTCCCGGTTCATGTCTCCGGTTTCCGCGTTATTGACAACGTATTCTAAGTCCCGCTTTGTGTTATAAAGTCTTGTAAGCCCGTTCTTTGCCTGCTCAAGCATTTCACGGCTGAAGTTGACCGGGTTTCTGTAGTGGGCGGACAGCATAAAGAACCGGATTATCTCCAGATCGTAGTCCCGGCTAATATCCCGTATGGTAAAGAAGTTTCCCAGGGACTTTGACATTTTTTCGTTGTCTATGGTAATAAACCCGTTATGAAGCCAGTATCGGGCAAAGGGTTTGCCGGTGGCTCCCTCCGATTGCGCTATTTCATTTTCATGATGGGGAAATATTAGGTCCTGACCCCCCGCGTGGATGTCTATTGTTTGGCCCAGGTATTTGGTGGACATGGCAGAGCATTCTATATGCCATCCCGGCCGCCCCTTGCCCCATGGGCTGTCCCAGGCCGGTTCCCCGGGCTTTTGTCTCTTCCACAGCGCAAAGTCCGATGGGTTTTTCTTGTTCTCATCAACCTCCACCCTTGCACCGGCGTTTAAGTCCTCAAGGCTCTGTCTGGACAGCTTGCCGTATCCCGGGAACATGGCGGTATCAAAATACACCCCGTCCTCCGACTTGTACGCCATACCTCTTTCCTCCAGCTTTTCAATAATACCTATAATTTCGTCGATATGCTCTGTGGCCTTCGGATGTACGGTAGCCCTTTTTATGCCCAGTTTATCAGCATCGGCAAAATACTCCTTAATGAACCTTGCGGATACCTCCTCCATAGAGGTGTTTTCCTTGGCCGCCCTGTTAATTATCTTATCGTCCACATCGGTGAAATTCTGCACGTAGGTTACCTGATAACCCTTATACTCCAGGAACCTCCGCAGTACGTCAAAGACTATAAAGGGACGGGCGTTGCCTATATGAAAAAAATCGTAAACGGTGGGGCCGCAAACGTACATGCCCACCCTGCCTTCCTTCAGGGGTATTAACTCCTCCTTTTTCCTTGTCAGAGTATTGTACAGTTTCAAAGTTCTTACTCCTTCCTACTAAACGTAATTATTAAGCACATGCTCTATACGGTTTATAAGCCTCTCCCGACCCAGCAGCAAAAAAGTCTTTACAAGGTCAGGGCCGTGACACTGTCCTGTGACCGCCACTCTTATGGGCATATAAAGCTGCTTACCCTTAATCCCGGTCTCCTTTTGTAAAGCCTTGAATATCCCGGAACAGAACTCCAGGTCCACCTGCTTTGCCTTCTCTATGGCGGACTTTAGCTTTTCCAGCAGCCCAGCAGTACCTTCTCCCTTAAGCACCTGCAACGCCTCTTCATTTTCTGGGGTAAACTGATCATTAAAGAATATGCTTACCCTATCAGTGATGTCCGAAACCCTCACCAGGCTATCCTGTACAATAGCTGTCATAAGCTCCAGCCATTCTCGCTTTTCCTCCGCTTCCTGCCGGCTAATAAGGCCTTTCTTTATAAGATATGGCACTGCAAGTTCCGTAATCCTTGCTGTTTCAGCTTCCTTTATGTAATGGGCGTTAATCCAGTTAAGCTTGTCGATATCGAAAACAGGGTTGGCCCTGGTAACCTTCTCCAGTTTAAACTGCTCAATAATCTCTTCTTTGTTCAGTAGTTCCCTTTCACCCTCCGGTGCCCAACTGAGAAGTGCCAGGTAGTTTAACATGGCTTCGGCAAGATAGCCCTCTTGCCTGTACTGTCCTATATATGTATTCCCATGTCTCTTGCTCAGCTTGGTCCTGTCCGGGCCCAGTATCAAGGGCGCATGGGCAAAGGCAGGGATTTCCCATTTAAAGGCATCATACAAAAGTATTTGTTTCGGGGTATTGGACAGATGGTCCTCCCCTCTTATTACATGGGTTATTTCCATCAGATGGTCGTCTATAACGGCGGAGAAATTGTAGGTAGGCATCCCGTCGGACTTTCTGATTACCATATCTCCCCCAAGAGTATCGGAATCAATTTCTATCCTACCCTTCACCACGTCGTCAAACACAACCGTCCTGCCCGGGTCTATTTTAAACCTTATGGTGGCAGGTCTCCCCTCTTTTAGGTACTCCTGTGCCTGTGCATCGGTCAGGGCGCGGCACCGTCCCGAATACCTGGGTGAACTTGCCTGGCACGCGGTTTGCTTTTTGTCCCGTTCCAGTTCCTCGGGGGTACAGAAACAGTAATAGGCCTTGCCTTCTTCTATCAGCCTATTGTAATACTTATTGTAAATGTCAAGCCTTTCGCTCTGGCGGTAGGGCTTGTAGTCTCCGCCTCTATCGGGTCCTTCGTCCCATTCAATTCCCAGCCAGCTTAGTTCCTCATAAATAAGCCCTTCATAATCGGCAGAGGACCTCTGCAGGTCGGTGTCCTCAATCCTTAGTATCATGGTATTGTAGTTCCCGCCGCTTTTTACAAACAGGTAATTAAAAAGGGCGGTTCTTATGTTACCTATATGTATGGGTCCCGTGGGACTTGGTGCAAATCTTGCCCTTGCCATTTATACTTACCTCCTTAATTTGTGATGTGAGAGGTTGGAGATGAGGTTTAGTACTGCTTAGTAGTATTGCCTAAACTCACACATCCCTCATCACACTGCCCACTTCTCAGGAAGCTGTTCCCGATTGATGTTCTTTTGGGTCACAGCCGGTAGCTCAAGTATATTATATCATTTGGCTTTCTGCTTCTTCAACCTATTTCAGCCCCCGGGCACACCCCTTGCAGGCTTACTGCCCGGGCTGTCCTGCGACAAGCAGCGCAACCGCCTGGGCAGCAATACCCTCTTCCTGCCCGGCAAAGCCCATACCTTCGGTAGTGGTGGCCTTTATACTTACCCAGGACGGGTCAATGCCCAGCTGCCGGGCAATGTTTTCCTGCATATTGGGTATATACTCAGCCATCCTAGGCCTCTGTGCTATTATTATACCGTCAATATTGCCAACGATATACCCCGCACCGCCCAGTTTGCTGCCCACTTCCTTTAGCAGCTTTAGACTGTCCGCTCCCAAATAGGCGGGGTTTTCATCCGGGAAATGCTTCCCGATATCCCCCATGGCCGCTGCCCCAAGCAGTGCATCCATTACGGCATGGACAAGCACATCGGCATCTGAATGACCTATAAGTCCCCTTTTGAACGGGATTTTCACCCCGCCTATTATAAGGGGCCTTCCCTCTACCAGCCGATGGGCATCGAACCCGATACCTATCCTATTCAAGTTTTGTCCCTCCCTTCCATAAGAACCTCCGCCAGAAGCAGGTCCTCGGGGGTGGTTATTTTAATATTGTCGTACCTGCCCGGGTATAACGAAACCCTGTATCCATAATGCTCAAGCAGTGCTAAGTCATCGGTCGCCTCCGCTCCCTCAACGGCGGCCTTTCTGTGGACTTCCTTAATCACCTCTGCCATAAAACACTGCGGAGTCTGAACAGCCCGAAGCCTCGCCCTGTCCAGAGTCCTTTGCACCCTTTCCCCGTCATCCACCAGTTTTACAGTATCCTTTACCGGAACAGCACAGGCAGTACCGTCAATATTTTGCCCTACAAGCTTTTCAACGCCCCGTTCAATAAGGCTGCAGTCAACGAAGGGCCGTACCCCGTCATGTATAACCACGATACCCTCCTCCACGTACTCAAGGGCCATCGTAGCCGACTGCTGACGGGTGCACCCCCCTGCAAGTATATCCTTTACCTTTGTCAGCGAAAACCCTTCAACCACACTCTGCCTGCAGCAGGGGATATCCTCCCGGGCGGCTACAACCACAATATGGTCCACAATATCGCACCTTTGGAATACCGACAGAGTATGGGCGAGGATTGGTTTATCCTTAAGCATAAGGTACTGTTTATTGACCGGACTGTTCATCCTGCTACCCTTGCCCGCCGCCACAACCACTGCGGTCACCGTCAGATTTCTATACATAATATAATCACCCCTGACAAAGACAATTCGTCACAGCAAAAAGCAATCCTTTTTTCCGGATAAAAAAACTTCGCCCGAAGGGGCGAAGTCTAAACCGCTTTATTATCCAGCGCATTTTTTGGCTTTGCAAATATCATCCTTCCGGCGGCGGTCTGAAGCACACTGGTTACCATTACTCCTATAGATTCTCCAATGTGTTTCTTGCCCCCATCCACGACAATCATGGTTCCATCGTCCAGATAAGCTACGCCTTGGCCGGATTCTTTACCGTCCTTTATGACCTGCACCACCATTTCCTCCCCCGGAAGCACCACAGGCTTAACCGCATTTGCCAGTTCGTTTATATTGAGAACGGGCACGCCTTGGAACTCCGCCACCTTGTTCAAGTTGAAATCGTTGGTGACAACCTTTCCCTTTAATACCTGTGCAAGCTTAAGGAGTTTGCTGTCCACTTCCGCTATATCGTCGAAGGACTTTTCATATATCTGAACAGGGATATCCAGTTCCTTCTGTATTTTATTAAGTATATCAAGGCCCCTTCTACCCCTGTTGCGCTTCAATGTATCGGAAGAATCAGCTATATGTCTCAGTTCCTCTAGGACGAAGCCGGGTATAATAAGAGGTCCTTCGACAAAGCCCGTTTTGCATATGTCGGCAATCCTCCCGTCAATTATTACGCTTGTGTCCAAAATCTTAGGTTTAACTGCGTTATCCGTCTTATGAGTTCTTTCTTTTATTCCCAGCTTTCTGAGAGAATGGACTACGGCTCCCAGGTCATCGGTTTTCCTCGTGGCAATCCTTATTCCTAGATAACCCAGCGCAATATTGACCAGCACCATAACGATACTCCCCAGCCAGGGAATAGGTATAATGGCAAGGGGTCTTATAAAGAGGTTTGCAATTACAAGACCAAGTATAAGCCCCACCGAGCCTAGCAATATATCGCTTGTAGGAATTGTTTGCAGAGTATTTTCAATTATTTCTGTAGCCTTCCAACCCAGTTTAATAATCCAAGGAGAAATCAGATAGAATATAAAACCGAACAACAGCGCACCGATCCCGTAATAGACAATAGCAACAGTTCCCTCCGGCAGTATTCCGAATATTTTGTCAATCGCCAGTACGTCTCCTAAGGCATAAGCCAATTGATAGCCAATGACTATCCCCGCCGTAGTCAACAGTCCCCTAATTAACTTTTTTACCATTTACTTTAAATCACCTCCTTCTTTGAGTATTGCCACTTATACTTATTTTATAACCTGTTATAGTGTGTCTGCAACATAAAACGAAAAATAATATTAAAACATGCCTGTCTTTGACCGGCAATTTTTTAAAAATAGGGCTTAAAAAAAATTAGCGTCCTTTGAAGACGCTTAATTGATAATCCCTTCTATCATGCTTTCTATTTCATCCTCATCCATATTATTAACCAGTACCAGTTCGCTCACCAGAATCTGCTTGGCATTGTTAAGCATCTTTCTCTCACCGGTGGACAGTCCCTTTTCCTTATCTCTCAGCATAAGGTTCCGAACCACATCGGCGACCTGCAGTATATCGCCGCTTCTTATCTTATCCATGTTAACCCGGTACCGCCGGTTCCAATTGTTCGGCATGCTGGTCTTATTCTGTCTCAAGACCTCCACCACAGTCTCCACCTGCTCCTTGTTTATTACCTCCCGCAGTCCTATATCACTGACACTTTCCAAAGGTATCATAACCTTCATATTTCCTATGGGCATCCTCATTATATAGTATTTCTGTTTGTTTCCCAGTATCTCCTTCTCTTCTATTGACTCGATGATTCCTGCACCATGCATCGGATATACTACTTTATCTCCTATATTGAACATTGTATATACCTCCATTAAAAAGCCAATACTCATATTAATTTTACTATACCTTGGGCCTATTGTCAATAAAACAAATATTTTAACATATAAGTCTCCTACCTGTCAATAATATGTTGCGGGAAAACTGAAGTTTTGAAGATTGCAAGTTTAATTACCTCTTGTACTGTAAAATACATTGCAACCTACCATTTTTATCATTATAATATAATTAGCCTTAATACCTATATAAAACGCATTAATAGTATTACATTCCTTTGCCTGTCATTCCGAAGAAGCGAAACCCCCTGTCATTCTGAGGGCGAAGCCCGAAGAATCTGGCTTGAAGAAAGATCCTTCGCTACCGCTCAGGATGACACGTGACCGCTCAGGATGACACGTGAGAAGGTGTTAAGTCTTAAGTACGTTATATATAGAAGGAGTGATGAAATGAAGGATTCGATATTCGATGAGTTTCAAAACTCTGTTCCCCAACTGCTAGTAAGACACAAGAGTATACTCGATGTGATCACCAAGTACCAGGAGTCAAGTGCAAGGGTAAACCGTGCAATAGCCAAGGCTGTAACCAACTGCGGCTGTCTACACATAGACGCAAAGAAACAAAGCACCCCAAGTAGCGCATCACTAAAAGAACTGACCGAGTACATGGATTCGCATATAAGAGGAGAACTGTGTGAAAGCTGCAAAGATGTAATCGAAACAGAACTAGGAGCAAATATGTTTTACATGGCTGCTATTTGTAGCCTTTTGGATATGGACTTTTACAATGTAATGCAAAAAGAATACAAAAAGATAAAAACCCTTGGGATATACAATATGCTTTAGTATTAATCTCCAAGGGTAGCGTCCAAAGCCTCCGCAAGGTTTCCCACCCCTGTTATCCGGGCGGCGGCATCTTCAATTTGCCGTAAATTATCCTTCGGAACTATGCAGTGCCCAAACCCAAGCTTTGCCGCCTCGGCAACCCTTCGGTCTATGGAGTTCACCGCCCGCACCTCACCGGTAAGACCAACCTCTCCGATCACCACAGTACCCTTATCAACGGGCACGTTCCTGAAGCTAGATGCAACCGCGGTAACGATACCCAGGTCCGCCGCCGGCTCGTCTATCTTAAGGCCGCCCACCACGTTCACAAAGGCGTCCTGCCCCTGTACCTGCATGCCCAGCCTTTTTTCCATAACCGCCATCAGCATGGACAGCCTGTTATAATCTATACCCGTTGCCATTCTCCTTGGCATCCCCAGGTTTGAAATGCTTACCAACGCCTGCAGCTCTATAAGCATCGGTCGGGTACCCTCCATGCTGCATACCACCACCGTACCCGGTACGCCCAGCGGCCGTCCCGCCAGCATAAACTCCGAGGGGTTAGGAACCTCCACCAGCCCTTTGTCCTTCATTTCAAATACCCCTATTTCGTTTGTAGAACCAAACCGGTTCTTTACCGATCGTATCACCCTGTAGCTGTAGTATCTCTCTCCCTCAAAGTACAATACGGTATCCACCATATGCTCCAAAACCCTAGGCCCTGCTATGGCACCCTGTTTAGTCACATGGCCTATTATAAATATGGGGATAGACATGGTCTTTGCCGTCCTAAGCAGCCTTCCCGTTACCTCCCTTACCTGGCTGACACTGCCCGGGGCTGAGGAAATCTCCGAAGTATACATGGTCTGGATAGAATCAATTATTATCATATCGGGATTAAAGGTCTTTATCTGATCCAGTATAAGGTCAATATCCGTCTCCCCCAGCAGAAATATATTCTCGCTGTTTATGCCCAGGCGTTCAGCCCTCAATTTAATCTGTTTTACCGATTCCTCCCCGGACATGTACAGAGTCCTCTGCCTCTGGGATATACTGCCCGCCAGTTGGAGGAGGAGGGTGGATTTACCTATACCGGGATCGCCGCCCACCAGCACCAGCGAACCCCTGACTATGCCGCCCCCGAGGACCCTGTCAAGCTCTGCCATACCTGTACCGTCTCTTGTTTCCTTTGACAGGTCCACCCTGTCCATCGGGACCGGCTTGTTGCCGGTCCTACCGGACAAGCCCCCACGTTGGGCCTTTTTGTTTATAAGTTCCTCCGTCATGGTGTTCCATTCGTCACATCCCGGGCACCGGCCCATCCATCTCGGGCTTTCATACCCACAGTGCTGGCAAACGAATACGCTCTTTGTTCTGGCCATGTCCTATCCCCTTTACTTCTTTTTATTTTACCGTTCCTGTCGGATTATTTGCGCGTTACGGTAATCCTGCCGTCCTTTGCGTCAACTATCACAGAATCCCCTTCCTTAATACCGGCACCCAGCATCTCCTCCGACAGTCTGTCCTCAATCATGTTCTGTATAGCCCTCCTCAAAGGCCTTGCCCCGTACATCGGGTCGAAGCCTTCCTTGACTATAAGCCGCTTTGCATCCTGCGTTACCTCCATGTCTATATTCATGCCTTTAACCCTTTGGATCAGTTTTTCCAGCATAAGGTGTACAATACTCAGTATGTGGTCCTCATCCAACTGGTGGAATACTATAACTTCGTCTACCCTGTTCAGGAACTCTGGCCTGAAGGTCTTTTTGAGTTCCTCCATTACCCGTTCCTTCATCCTTTCGTATTCGTCCTTTTTGCTGTCATCGGTTACTCCGGCAAAGCCAAGGCTTTTTTGTTTCCTGATTGTATGGGCCCCTACGTTGGAGGTCATGATAACCACAGTGTTTTTGAAGTCCACTACACGGCCCTTTGAATCGGTCAGCCTTCCGTCCTCCAGAATTTGCAGGAGTATATTGAACACGTCGGGATGGGCCTTTTCTATCTCGTCCATCAGTATTACCGAATAGGGTTTGCGACGGACCTTTTCGGTCAGCTGTCCTCCCTCTTCGTATCCCACGTATCCCGGCGGTGAGCCCACCAGCCTTGATACCGAGTGCTTTTCCATATACTCGGACATGTCTATCCTTACGGTCGCGTCCTCATCCCCGAACAGTGCTTCCGCAAGGGCCCTGGACAGCTCGGTTTTACCCACCCCCGTCGGTCCCAGAAATATGAAGGACCCAACGGGCCTTTTGGGGTCCTTAAGCCCTACTCTAGCCCTTCTGACCGCCTTGGCCACTGCTCCGACCGCCTCGTCCTGTCCTATTACCCTTTTGTGCAGTACGTCCTCAAGCCGATTCAGGCGCTGGGTTTCCTCCTCTGCAAGCCTTGTAACGGGAATCCCGGTCCATTCCGCGACTATTTCCGCTATGTTTTCTTCATCCACCACCGCGGTAGTCTGGCGGGTATCCTTCTCCCAACTGCTCTTTATATCGCTTAGCTTCTCTTTCAGCTTACGTTCCTCGTCCCTCAGGTCGGCAGCCTTTTCAAATTCCTGGTGACTTATGGCCTCCTCCTTTTCCTTTTTGAGACCCTCTATCTTCTCTTCCAGTTCATTCAATTCCGATGGTGCCGTTATGGTTTTAATCCTGACTTTGGATGCCGCTTCGTCAATCAGGTCTATAGCCTTATCGGGAAGAAACCTATCGGCGATGTACCTGTAGGATAACGTTGCCGCAGCGTCTATAGCCTTATCGGTTATCTTGACCCTGTGATGGGATTCGTACCTATCCCTCAAACCCTTCAGTATCCCAACCGTTTCTTCCACCGTCGGTTCGCCCACCATTATCGGCTGGAACCTTCGTTCAAGGGCAGGGTCCTTTTCGACGTGTTTCCTATATTCATCAATGGTTGTTGCTCCTATGGCCTGGATTTCTCCCCTTGATAGGGCAGGCTTTAGGATATTGGAAGCGTCAATTGCACCCTCCGCAGCTCCGGCCCCTATTATTGTGTGCATTTCATCAATAAAGAGTATAACGTTTGCGGCGGCGGTAAGTTCCGACATTACCTTCTTCAGCCTGTCTTCAAACTCACCTCGGTATTTTGCTCCTGCAACCATGGAGGCAAGGTCCAGCGTAACCACCCTTTTATCCTTGAGCATCTCCGGCACCTGTCCCTCAACTATTATCTGAGCCAAACCCTCCGCTATGGCTGTCTTTCCTACCCCCGGTTCCCCTATGAGTACCGGGTTGTTTTTGGTACGCCGGCTCAGTATCTGGATAACCCTTTCTATCTCCTTTGCCCTCCCTATAACCGGGTCAAACTTCCCTTCTCTCACCATCTGAGTAAGGTCCCTGCCGTACTGGTCAAGCGTCGGGGTCCCGGCATTGCCCTGTACGGAACCACCCTGGCCCACCGCACCACCGCTTAGGTTTTTCAGGATTTCCTCCCTTGCTTTACCCAGGTCAACATTTAGGTCCTTTAGCACCTTGGCGGCTACCCCTTCACCCTCCCTTATAAGACCCAGAAGTATATGCTCAGTGCCCACATAATTGTGGTTCATGCGCCGTGCCTCCAGGTAACTAAGCTCTAACACCCTTTTGGACCGGGGTGTTAAATCTATAAGCTGCCCTACTACACTGCCCTCTCCTCTGCCTATCAGTTCCTCTATCTTTTCTATAACCTTGGAAGAATCCACTCCCATACCCTTTAGCACCTGTGCCGCTATGCCCTTGCCTTCCTTAACAAGGCCCAACAGTAGGTGTTCGGTGCCTATATAGTTATGGCCGAGGCCCGCTGCTTCCTGCTGGGCAATTATTATTGCCCGCTGTGCCCTTTCGGTAAATCTTTCGTTTATATCCATTAAAACTCCTCCTATTTAAGTTTTTTTCTTATTAACTCCGACCGGAATACGTCCCTCTCGGTGTCAGAGAGCTGTTTGCCCGCTTTTTTCTGAAGAGAAGCCGGCTGCGACTCCAGCATTATTTCATTTATATCCCTACGGTTAACCTCTGTCAGCACTCCAAGGTCCATACCAAGCCTTACATCCGAAAGAAGCTCCATAAGCTCCCTTGACGAAATAATTCTCGCCCCGGTAAGCAGCCCATAGGACCTGCAAACCTTATCCTCTAGCACCGTTTTGTTTCCGGAAACCAGGGCATTCCTTGCCTGCTTCTCATTATTTATTATCTCCTTGGTCATACCCTTGAGGCTTTCTATTATGTGCTCTTCAGACTTACCAAGGGTGAGCTGGTTTGAAATCTGGACCATGTTTCCCACCACCTCGGTCCCCTCGCCGTAAATACCTCTTACTACAAGACCTAGATGGTTCAAGGCCTGGGAAAGCCTGTTGAATTGGTTGGTGAGTACCAGTGCAGGAAGATGAACCATGACCGAAGCTCGCATACCGGTACCGGTATTGGTAGGACAGGCGGTAAGATAGCCCATGTCCTCGTCAAAGGCGTAGTTAATGCTCTCTTCCAAAACATCGTCTATTTTACCCGCCAGGTCCCAGCCAGCCTCCAGCTGCAACCCGGGAAGCAGAACCTGCATCCTTATATGGTCCTCTTCGTTTACCATTATACTTACCCGGTGGTCCTTTCTTGTAAATACAGCAGAATTTTCATGCCTTTCCACAAGAGCGGGGCTAATCAGGTGTTTTTCCACAAGCACCCTTGCATCCAGCGGGGATATACTTTTAAGAACGGTAAAGTTAAAATCTCCCGCCAAAACCGGGTTGCGCTCGATGGCTTCCTTTATCATACCGATTACCCTTGCCGCTCCCTGCCCGTCCAACCGATCAGGAAAAGGTATGCTCTTTATGTTTCTTGCCAACCGGATTCGGGAACTCAAGACTATATCATTATCCGGCCCGTCACCGTTTATCCAGTCCATCATTATCCCACCCCCTATTTACTGCCCTCTCTAAGGCTTTTAATCCTATCCCTAAGCTCCACAGCTCTTTCGTATTCCTCCGCCCTAACGGCCCTTTCCAATTCCTCCTGAAGGCTTTCTATTTCCTTTTTTGTCCTTAGGGCCCCCCCTATTCGCCTTGGTATCTTACCGGAATGCCGTGTATTGCCCTGGACCCTTTTTAAAAGCGGCAACAGTCTATCCTCGAAAGAAGCATAGCATTCGCCACAGCCCAGCTTTCCGGTCTTTTTAAACTCGACAAAACCCATACCGCACTGGCTGCACTTTACCGTCTCCAGTTTCTCTACCTTGATGGGTGTTTCCCCTCCCATATCCAACAGCGATGAAAGCAAAGCGTTTATTGAAAAGGGGCTGTCTATAATAATGCCCTTTTCCTGCATCGCACACTCTTTGCAAAGATGGACCTCCTTTTTCTTGCCGTTTATTGTAGTAATCCTATGAACCACAGCGGGGTTTTTCCCGCACTTGTCACAAAACATATTTCTTCCCTCCTAATCTGTAATAAGCACAGAAAGCATTGATTTTAACAGTTTTGCCCTCACAACGTCCTTGGGCGGCGAAAACACGTTAAGGCTTCTGCCGTTTGTGGCAGCCTCCATTATTGCCCTTTCCCGCGGGGTTATGATACCCTTTTCCTCAATGTTGGCCAGAATCCTTGAGGCATCAAGCTGGGATATGCTGTCGCCTATATGCTCAAATATTAGATATCCTACAAAGGGTATGGTCTCCGTATCCAGTTTCATAATCCGGATAAAACCACCCCCGCCTCTCCTGCTTACTATATAATAGCCCTTGTCTACCGTGAACCGGGTTGAAAGAACGTAGTTTATCTGAGACGGGGCGCAATTAAAATGATCCGCCAGCTCGTTCCTTTGTATTTCCAGCATATCCGTATTGGCATCCCTCATAAGCTCCTTTATAAACCGCTCTATAATGTCGCTTAAGCGTGACAAAAGCATCACCTCTGTTTGCTGTTTGACTTTCTTTGACTATTAATATTATAATAGAATTACAAAAACTTTTCAATAGTATTTTTCTTATTCTTTCCCATAAGTTTTTCCCTTTAATCGACACCCCAATAAAAAAACGGGGCTATCCCCGTTTTTTACCTGTAATCTCATATATCCTGTTGGCACTTTTTATCTGCTCCTCAAAACTAGCCCATCCGTGGAAGGTCGACACAAATTCCCCGTATGCGGTTTTGTCAATCATGCTATCCTGTTCCTCGGAATCCCTATTCGGCATCTCCACTCTGTTGCCCCTTCGGTCCTCTTTGTTTTCCATCCATATCACCTCCGGTTGTTTGCCGTTTCTTTTGTCAATATTGTTTATTGTAAGACCTTAGTTTATTCCGGAAAATCAAAAGAACCGGATTTCTCCGGTTCTTGAAGTAACTGCTATTCTTCCTTTTGAGCCTCCGCTATTACCTTCTCGGTAATCATCGGCGGAACCTCTTCGTATCTTTCAAACTTCATAGTGAAACTGCCCCTTGCCTGGGTCATAGACCTCAAATCGGTGGCGTACTTGAACATTTCGGCCAGAGGAGCTTCAGCTATAATAAGCTGTTTGCCTTCTTTTGGTTCCATGCCCAGGATCCGACCGCGTTTTTTATTTATATCGCCTATTACATCGCCCATGTAGTCCTCCGGTACAACTATTTCAAGCCTCATTATAGGCTCAAGGAGTACTGGGTTTGATTCCTTCATACCTTTCTTGTAGGAAAGGTTAGCCGCTATCTTGAAGGACATTTCATCGGAATCCACGTTATGGAAAGAACCATCATAAAGGGTTGCCCTTATTCCCACCACCGGGTATTCTGCCAGAACTCCTTCCTTAATGGCTTCCCGAAGGCCCTTTTCAACGGCAGGAATAAACTGCCTGGGTACAACCCCGCCCACTATTTTATCGACGAATTCAAGGTCGGTATCCATGTCTTGAAGGGGTTCAAACTCAATCCATACATGACCGTACTGGCCGCGGCCTCCCGATTGTTTTTTGTGTTTTCCTTCGGCCTTGGCGGTACCCTTTATAGTTTCTCTGTAGGGAAGTTTCGGGTCCTTAAGGGCCACTTCCACACCGAATTTGCTAGAGAGCTTCCTGGTTATTACCTCTATATGTACCTCTCCCTGTCCCGAGATAAGCAGGTCTCCGGTTTCTGAATTCTTTTCCACCAGGAATGTGGGGTCCTCTTCAAGAAGCCTGTGCAGTCCGCCACTTATTTTCTCTTCATCCCCCTTTGCCTTGGGTTCTATTGCCAGCGATATGCTTGGTTCGGGGAATTGTATCGGCTTATATACAAAATCGGACTTTTCCTCGGCGAGGGTATCTCCGGTAACGGTATGCTGCAGCTTTGCCACGGCTACTATATCACCGGCATAGACCCTGTCTATGTTTATCTGCTTTTTACCCCTTATAAGGAAAATGTTTCCGAATTTCTCCTTTTCACCTTTGCTGACGTTATAAAGAGTTGTCTCTGCGGTAAAACTGCCGCTTATCACCTTGAATATGGAAATCTTCCCAACATAGGGATCGGCTATAGTCTTAAATACCTGGGCTGAAAACGAGCCGTCAGCAGTGAGTTTCTTCTTTGTTGGGGCACCGTCTTTACTTAGTGCATCCACCTCCGCTCCGTCCTTGGGCGAGGGCAGGTAATCGGCAATGGTGTCCATCAGGGTCTCCACCCCAATGTTTAAATCCCCGGAACCGCACAGCACCGGTACTATTTTCCCGCTTAGCACGCCCTTTCGCAAGCCTTCCCTTATTTCCTCCTCAGTAAAGGCCTCCCCGTCGAAGAACTTCATCATAAGTTCATCGTCGGTCTCCGCTACCGCTTCCATTACCATTTCCCTAATGGGCTCTATCCTGTCCTTATACTCATCGGGGATTTCGGTGTCCTTGTACTGTGTCCCGGTGTACTGCCTTGCTTTCATATCCACAACGTTAACAAGGCCTTTGAAAGTTTCTCCAGCCCCGATTGGTATTTGGAAGGGTGCTATGCTCACGCCGAACATCTCCCTTAAGTCTTCAACAACCTTAAAAAAGTCCGCGTTCTCCCGGTTCATCTTGTTCACAAACACTATCCTGGGCATACTCCTTTGGCTGGTATATTCCCAACCCTTTTCAGTGCCCACCTCGATACCGGAAGATGCATCCACCAAAAGGACTGCTCCTTCGGCAACCTTAAGACTTGAGAAGACTTCCCCTACAAAGTCAAAATATCCCGGAGTATCCAATACATTAATCTTGATATCCTTCCACTCAACGGGCAGTACCGAGGCACCTATTGAAATCTGCCTTTTTATTTCTTCGGGGTCAAAATCTGAAACGGTGGTGCCTTCCTCCACCTTTCCAATCCTTTCAACTGCCTTGCCGTTATATAGCATGGCTTCGGCCAGGGTTGTCTTTCCGTTTCCACCATGGCCTACGAGGGCTACATTCCTTATTTTATCGGTTTGATACTCTTTCATTAATTCTCCCCCTTGTTTCTACAATAGTTTAACATATTAATATTCTATTAAAGCCTAATAAAATCCTTTTATTTTTTCACATTTTTATCAAAGCAGCGTGACATTAGTATTTTTCCTTAATCTGTTATTTATATTCATGCTTTGAGGAAATGGATATCAAGTACGTCCCTACCCGGCCAACTACATATACGTGGACGTTGAAAGAGATTGCGGCTAAGTCTTTGTGGAAATGCAAAAACGGGGCGTAATAATAAGGCCTATAAAGGATACATTTATAAGGGTAACAATAGGTACAATGGAGCAGAATAAGAGGTTTATAGAACAGCTTAAGGAAGTGCTTAGGAAATAACAAAAAAGACAGATGCTACAACAACCTGTCAATATATAAACATATAATATTGTGATATAAGGATTCATGAATCCTTCTGGGACCGAAACATATCGTAAGCAGGCATCAAGTCATCTGAAGCGGAGCTTTATCCCGCACAAATAAAAAGAGCGCAGGAGGTCTCTATGCGGCCTTTCTTTTTACCTTAATCTTTGGTCCCCGCTTCCAGCAGTTCCTTTGCCTGCACTAATCTTTCCGCAGGGACATAAAGGTCCACACCGGTGGCCTTCCCGGTGTATACCTTATGCAGAACCCCCATACCCTTATAGGTCTTTATAACGGGAATCCCCGCAGTTTCAAGTAGCCCTCTAACTATGTCCGCCTCCATCTCGCTGTACAAAAACACAAGATGTTCCCAGTCTCCTCTTTCCCCGGGCTGTTCCGGGGTGTCCTGGAAAGGCTCATCCTGGGTGAGGGCACAGCCGCAGTCGACACAAACGTCAAAACCCTCTCTGTACTCGGTTTTGCACTCAGGACACCAGGGCATACATTTTCCTCCCTCCAAACGGTTCATATACCTGTCTATAGTGATTATTTCTATTAATATTTGCAGATTCCTTTGTTTTGATAAACTTTGCGGTCAATCTATATATCTTTGTATATTAAATTCCTTTTATTGAATAATATTAATTATGAAACCTCTTTCCTGAACTGGCCTACCATATCTGAAGGACTATAACAAAAATGCTGCCGGCTATTAATGTGAATATTGTTCTTTGGTTTGTCAATTTCCTTTAGGAGGAGGATATCAGTTCATCGGCACATCTTCTTACAATGCCCCATTCATCCAACCGCCGTTCAAACCTAACCACATTGGCAGGGCTTGTGGAACCCAGCTTTGTATAGGTAATCCCATCATATTTGAACCCCACCCTTTTTCTGAAGGTTTCATAGGCCTTGGCTCCGTTGAAGAATGCATGCCGGATACCCGGGTAGTTGCTAAACAGCCAGTTAAAGTCATTTATCTTTTCACCGGTAATATTGGCATCCATACTGCCCTCCCTTTGGCACGTTTCTATTACATCCCATAGGGCAATGCCCCTTTTCTTAAGGAATGCAACCTTTTTATAGTATTCGGTATCCGGTTCCCTGCCGTACAGTGCGTATAAAACGTGCCAAAATTGATTCCTGGGATGGCCGTAGTATTCCTTCTTCCTCAGGGATTCCCTGCCGGGCATGGACCCCAATATAATTACCCGGGCACCTTCATCAACCACCGGCGGAAAACACTTTATTAAATTCAATTCATATCACCCCTGAACCTAAGAATTCTGTTTGCCTCCCTATTCCTCAGCGGCGGTGTTTAGTTTCAAAAGTTTCGCCGCTTCCACCACAGCAATAGGAGCCAGCGCCAGAAGTCCTACCGCCGTCCACTCTTTGATATTGAGTACTGTTAGCTTAAACACCGATGCGAGAAAGGGCACCTCAAGAACAATAAACACCAGCAGTGCGGATATTGCCACTGCCCCCAAAAGGTATTTGTTTGACGCAAAGCCCTTTTTAAACACCGATTGCCTGTTGGAACGCATATTAAAGGAATGAACCAGCTGGCTTAAGGCCAGCACTGTAAAGGCCATAGTCCTTCCTGCCTCCAGATTCCTTTGACTTCCTATTACGAAGGCTGTGAGGGTTAGTGCCCCCACCATTATCCCCTGGTATACTATCCTTCTTATCATGCCCTTGTCGAAAATGTTTCGTTCCGGGTCCCTGGGTTTCCTGTCCATTATATTCTTCTCCGCCGGGTCCACCCCAAGGGCAAGGGCCGGCAGGCTGTCGGTCACCAGATTAACCCATAGTATATGAATGGGCAGAAGCGGTTCGTGCCAGTTGAGCATTGTGGCGACAAACAGAGTCAAAATCTCTCCCACGTTGCAGGATAACAGAAACTGTATAGCCTTTAGTATGTTGGCAAATATTGTCCTTCCCTCTTCAACCGCTGCCACCACCGTAGCAAAGTTGTCATCGGTTAGAACCATATCCGAGGCTTCCTTTGCCACATCGGTACCCACAATGCCCATTGCCGCACCTATATCGGCAATCTTTAATGCCGGAGCGTCATTCACTCCGTCCCCGGTCATGGCCACAATCTGGCCCTGGTTCTGCCATGCCTTTACTATTCTTACCTTATGCTCTGGGGAGACCCTGGCGTACACCGAAATATGCCGTACCCTTTCCTCTAGTTCCCCGTCGCTTATATCCTCCAGCTGGGCCCCGGTAACCGCCTCCTCGTCCCCGGTGAGTATCCCTAAATCCCGGGCTATCGCCACAGCGGTAACTCCGTGGTCCCCTGTTATCATTATCGGCTTTATGCCCGCCCTTTTACAAAGGCTTACCGCCTCCCGGGCCTCCGGCCGCGGGGGGTCTATCATTCCCATCATTCCTATGAATACAAGGCCGTCTTCGTATGCTGCCTCACCGCTGCCCGACGCTAGAGCATCAATATCCTTATAGGCCATCCCGAGTACCCTCATGGCATCCCGGGCCATGCTCTCGTTTGTTTCCAGTATGGAGGTCCTGTGATGTTCCTCCAGTTTTACGACCCGCCCGTCCAGCAGAATGCTGTCGGAAATATTAAGTAGTTCCTCCACCGCCCCCTTTGTGTAAACGCGGTAGCGGTTTTCAAGCGCGTGTACCGTTGTCATTAGCTTCCTCTTGGAATCGAAGGGCACCTCGTCAACCCTTGGCTGGCCTGTTTCCAGCGTATCCTTGTTCATACCCGTCTTAAGGCCAAGGTCCACCAGTGCTGTCTCAGTGGGGTCACCGAGGACGGTTATCTCTCCTTCCATTTCCTTAAGCTTAGAATCGTTGCACAGTACCCCTGTCATAACCAACAGCCGAAACAATTCGCTGTTATCCTCATCGATATCTGCCTCGGCAACACTGCGCAGACCATTCTGGTAATACACCTTCTCCACAGTCATCCTGTTTTGGGTGAGCGTCCCGGTCTTGTCCGAACAAATTACGGTGGCACTTCCCAGGGTCTCCACCGAGGGTAGCCTTCTTACTATGGCGTTACGTTTTACCATGCGCTGTACGCCTATGGCAAGCACTATGGTGGCAATAGCCGGAAGCCCTTCGGGAATGGCAGCCACCGCCAGGCTCACCGCCGTGAGGAACATTTCAAATATTTCTTTACCGTATAAAACCCCGACGATAAAAATTACTGTACAGATCGCAAGGGCTGCTATACCAAGAACCTTGCCCAGGGCCTGGAGCCTTTTTTTGAGCGGAGTCTCCGTCTCTTCGGCAGACTGTATCATTTCGGCAATCTTACCCACTTCGGTTTCCATACCGGTTCCCACAACGATACCACTGCCCCGGCCGTAGGTCACAATGCTCCCCGAGTAACCCATGTTGACACGATCCCCCAGAGGGATATTCTTTTGAGCCAGGGGCTTTATGTCCTTTTCCACCGGGACCGATTCCCCGGTTAGGGCGGCTTCCTGAATCTTCAGGTTTGTAGCCGCGGTTATCCTAATATCTGCGGGCACCAGGTCCCCCGTCTCTAGTATTATCACATCCCCCGGCACCAGCTGCCTTGCGGATACTATATCGTGGCGTCCGTCCCTTAGCACCTTGGCGTTGGGTGCCGCCATCCTCTTTAATGCAGCCAGGGATTCCTCCGCCTTGTTTTCCTGGACCACTCCCATAACAGCATTTAGTATCACTATAAGCAGTATAATAATCGCATCGGTAAACTCGCCCAAAAGGCCCGAGATAACTGCGGCAACTATTAATATTATTATCATAAAGTCCTTGAACTGGTCGGCGTACATCTGAAATAAGGTCTTCCTGTCCTTTTGTGCTATCTCGTTGTAACCGTACTGCTCCAGCCTTTTGTCCGTTTCCTCCCGGCTAAGTCCTTTAGTCAGGGAAGTGGAAAGCTTATTTTCCACAGTCTCCTTTTTGAGAGTATACCATTCTCCATTTACCATTTGGCCTTCTCCTTTCAGATTAGCATCTTAGTTATTATCATTTGGGGGCCAAAAAATACAAGACCCCTACCCAAAGCAGTGGATAAAGGTCTTACTCTCTTAACGATTACCGCCCGGATACCGTAGGTATCGTGATGACGGACGGCAAAACCATTAAAAATGGCGAGTTACTCCCCTTTATTACCATATTTTGTTTTTCCAATACAGTATAGCATAATAATCGATGCGGGTAAATACCCAAATGCAGAGTTTTCTATTCACTGCCACATCAGCCGCATCTTGAAAATCCACAGTTTGGGCATACCACACAACCACTTTCATGCTCAAGCATTCCGCCGCACTCGGGGCATGCCGCCTTTACACCGTCCCTTACGGGTGTGCCCTCGGCGGGCAGGCCCTCCTTAACGACAGCACCGGCGCTACGGTTCATTTTCATGGCCCTTTCGATTGTCTTGCCTATAGCATCGGGGCAAGAAAGCACCTTAATCCCGCTGCCGTTGGCCCTCTGCCTGATGGTTGAATGGCAGCGTATGCCTTTAAGCTGCTCTATTATCGCTTCAACGCTTATGCCCGACCGGAGGGCAATGGATATAAGTCGGCTGGTAGCTTCGCTCTGGCTGGGGCATCCACCGGCACGGCCAAGGTTTGTGAAAACTTCGCAAATACCGTTGTCATCATAGTTTACGGTTATATAGAGGTTGCCGCAGCCAATCTTCACCTTCTCGGTAAGCCCCCTTGTAATCTCCGGCCTTATCCTTGGGGTTATGGTCTGCCCTTTGACATCGTGTCCGGTTTCTGCCTCACCTTCCGGGCCCCCTATGCTGAGTACCTGTTCTTCTCTGCTTTTGTCCCTGTATATGGTTACCCCCTTGCAACCCAGTTTATGCGCCAAAAGGTATACCTTCCGCACATCCTCCCTAACGGCATGGCTGGGGAAATTGACCGTTTTGGACACGGCATTGTCGGTGTGTTTCTGGAAGGCAGCCTGCATCCTAATATGCCATTCGGGGCTTATATCGTGGGCGGTCACAAAGAGCCTTTTTACATCCTCCGGTACACCCTTTATGTCCTTAATTGTCCCTTTACGGGAAATCTCCTCCATAAGAGCCCGGCTATAAAAGCCTCTCTTTCTGGCTGTTTCCTCAAATATTGGGTGCACCTCCGGCAGCTGGTCCTTGTCCATCACATTGCGTATAAAGGATATGGCAAACAAAGGTTCTATACCGCTGGACGCGCCGGCTATTATGCTTATGGTGCCGGTGGGGGCTATGGTTGTGGTGGTGGCGTTTCTAAGTTGGGTGCCCTCCCCTGCGTAGGTACTGTCCCTGTAAAAAGGAAATGCCCCCTTAGCAACGGCAAGCTCTGCCGACTTTTCCTTGGAGCGACTGTTTATAAAAGCCATAACCTCCTCAGCGACCTCAACAGCCTCATTCGAATCGTAGGGTATACCCAGCAGTATTAGCATATCCGCAAAGCCCATAACGCCAAGGCCAATCTTCCTGGAACCTTTAGTCGCTTCTTCGATTTGCGGAAGCGGGTACCGGTTTACGTCTATTACATTGTCAAGAAACCAAACGGCAGTATCCACCGTCTTGCCGAGCTTTTGGTAGTCGATTACCGTCCTGTTCCCTTCTTTCCTTACCATTTTAGTAAGGTTTATTGATCCTAAGTTACATGACTCATAGGGTAACAGAACTTGCTCTCCGCACGGGTTTGTGCTTTCTATATCTCCTATTTTTTTAAGAATATTGTATTCGTTGATCCTGTCTATGAATATAATACCCGGCTCTCCGTTCTTCCACGCCATTTCCACAATAAGGTCAAAAACTTCCCTTGCGTCTATATAAAGGACAATGCTTTTATCCCGGGGATTTACCAATGCATACTCTTCGCCAGTCTCCATCGCCCGCATAAACTCCTCGGTAACCGCCACAGAAATGTTGAAGTTAGTAAAATCCTTATTATCCCTTTTACACTTTATGAATTCCAGTATATCGGGATGGTCCACCCTCAGTATGCCCATATTGGCACCCCTTCGCACACCCCCCTGTTTGACGGCTTCGGTGGCCGCGTTGAATACTTTCATAAAGCTTATCGGCCCGGAAGCCACTCCACCGGTGGAATTTACCGTTGCGCCGGCCGGGCGGAGCCGTGAAAAGCTAAAACCTGTCCCACCGCCGCTTTTATGTATTATTGCTGCCTGTTTTATGGCGTCGAATATTCCCTCCATGGAATCCTCCACCGGCAACACAAAGCAGGCGGAAAGCTGCCCCAGGTCCTTGCCGGCGTTCATAAGGGTAGGGGAGTTCGGGATAAATTCAAGGTCGGTAAGCAACCTGTAAAAGGTCTCTTCCAGCTCCTTTGGATTGGCTCCGGTATTATAATCGGCCTCCGCCGACGCTATTTCGTGGGCTACCCGCCGGAACATCTCCTCTGGGGTCTCTATGGGCTCTCCCCTTTCATTCTTTGTAAGGTATCTTCTTTCCAAAACCCTAAGGGCATTATCAGAAAGCTGCATATGTACACCCCCGTGCTATATATAGTGTTATTTTTATTATTGATGGTACAATATATTGTACCATCCCATTTTTTTGGTGTCAATTGACATTTATAATTAAAAAATAGGGAGCAACTCTCCCTATTCCCTTTCCTGTATCTTCTCCTGTTTGCTGTATACATCTTCGGTAGGCTGTCCCGTTCCTGAACGTGCGGTTGGCCCGGAAGGGTCTTCGTCACGCCTGCCCAGAACCGGCTCGACTTCCCCGGCAAACTCCGTATCCTTTTTCCTGGTGCCCCTGCCCATGACAGAAATAATCCTTTTCATTATGCTTGGTCCACCCATACCGGCTTTGTATCCCTCCCGCATTGCTGTTTAATATTATTTTGCCCGCAATGCGCGATTATATTAAAAAAGAAGGCTTATCACCCTCTCATTCCGAAGAAGAACTCAGTTCTAATAGACTCATGCTGATAGGCTTCATGGCGCCTCAATCTAACGAATATAAAGCAAAAGGGTTTTACGCCCGCCTATTCCTTAAGCAGTGCTCCTTCGGTATAATAGTTACCGGCGTTCCATAAAAGCCACTCCTCAACGCCGGAATCGTAGGTGGCCTGTATCTGCTCCCTTACCTGCTTTGGACCGTAAACCTGGTAGCCGTTCTTTAGATAAGTAGCGGTAAAGTCCTGCAGCCAGGGTCGCAGGATAGCTTTTTCGCTGCTTTGCTCCACCTCTTCCATCCTTTTAGCCGCAGTACTCATGCTTGTATATACTACTTTGTAGGGCTCGTAATCGGGATAACTTACCCCGTAAACCCCAGGATAATAATGAGACGGATACACCATGGGGCTTAGCACATTAGTACTAACGGTCAGGTCCTCCAGCTGCTGTCCCAAACCCATATCGTCTTTATTGGTTGTAACCTGGCCGAATACATCGGCGGAAACAAATAATCCTTTTTTGTTAAGTTTTTCGGTAGCGTACTTCATAAAGGCGGCTATTGCCTCGGCCATGCTTTCCCTTTCCCTTGCCTCCCCATAGTCAATTATCTTCCTATTGCCGTCGGTGGGAAATCTCACATAATCGAACTGTATTTCGTCAAATCCATGCTCCGCCGCCTCTTCGGCAACATCGAGAATATATTCCCAACTTTCGCGGTTGTATGGATTAAGCCATGCGGTACCCTTATTATCCCTCCATACCGTTCCCGAGGTGGTTTTGATTGCAAGGTCGGCCCGGCTACTTGCCGCCCGATTGTCCTTAAAAGCAACAATCCTGGCTATGGTGTAAACGCCGTCTTTTTTGAGGTCCGCCATCCTTTTTTCTATATCCTTAATCTGAACAATCCTGTTAGCCCCGACAAAATTGGCCATTTCATTACGGGTTTTAAAGGTTACGAGCCCGTCATCGTTTTTCACGTCAATAACCATTGCGTTTAACTCCGTCCTGTTTAAAAGGTCCAGCAGCTGATAGAGCCTTTTCCCTCCGGCAGTATATCCGGTAAGATAGATGCCCTTTGCCTTCACAGGAACCCTCATTCTTTCCAGGCTGGCCGGCGGCTGACCTATATGGGCATCCCGGACATAGGGTTCGGGCGGGGACGGAGCAATTGCCTGTGTAGTGGCGTTATCGTGTATGAAACAAAATGCCATGACAGAGAGAATAAAGAACACCAGAGTTGGTACATTTCTTTTGACAAATATCATTATGCCACCTCACAAAAATGTATGTTTCCCCATAATTATAATAGAATTATACCATATTAAACGCTCTCAGGCATAATAACGGATAAACAGAACAAAAAATAAAAAACGCGACAGGCGGGAAGTCTTCCCTGCCGCGCTTTGAATGCTATACGTCAAGCTGCCTTCTAAGGGCTTGGACTCTTTTGTTCCATGCATGAAGCCCAAGGGCCACGCCTATAACACCGTAGGATACAAAGGCTCTGAAGAACTCTCCTATCTGGGCATCTCCAAAGAGGTTGTTACCGGCCTTGGGAGATACTATAAACAATGTATGGAACAAAATCACACCCAAAATCGCCTGTCCGCTGGTTGCCTTGGTAACCGATGCGCCGCCCAGAAGTATTGAGGCAATGGCAAAGGTCGCGATCTGGACATGGCTGCCGTAAGTGGACATCGTACCTATATTTTGCAGGAATATTACCTGGCCCCAGGCGGCAAGCACGGTGGATATTACCATGGCTATGGTCCTTGTCTTGTCGACGTTGACGCCCGAAACCTTTGCTATATCCATATTATGCCCCACAGTTCTGAAGTCCTGCCCCAGCTTGGTCTTCATAACAAGAACGTTGCATACCCAAAGTATCGTTATCATTACGGCAGTTGCAACGGGAAGTTTAACCGAATTAAGCATGGACCCGGATTTTATTACCCAGAGGCTTACCCCCAGGATTACACCGCTTATCACCATCCGGGTGATATATTTAAATTTGTCTATTTGCTCCGGAGCCTTTTTGCTCTTTATAATATAGTCAATAATAACAACCAACCCCGCTAATACACCTACACCTGCCAGGATATAGAACAACGGATATTTAAAAACGCCGTCAACGGAATATTTTAGCCCGTACTCGGTTGTAAGGTCTATGGTATTCTTTATTCCTATACCCCGGGTGAGTACAAGGTCGGGGTTTTTAATAGGTATCAGCGTTCCCACAAGAAACAGCAGAATAAACTGGTACACCCCATTTGCAAAGAAACCCGCAATCATGCTTGAAATCATTTCCTGGCCCTTGGTCCTGTTAAGCAGTCTGGCCGTCAAAAGCCCGAAAATCACAGCAAAGGGGGTTGACAACAAAAGACATAAAAGGAACCCAGGGAATCCGCCTATTTTAAAATGGGTTACTATAAGTATTCCAAACTGCCCTGCCATAGCCCCTATTACCAGCCCGAAGTTGAGCCCCAGTCCGGCTATTACCGGCAGGACAAGAGCAAGAACCATAAATGAGTTCCTGGTTATCCTGGTAAGCAGCGTATTAACTATGAATACCGCAGGCAATTCTGAGAAATAAACCCCTATAAGACAGATTATTATAAACAGAACGGGCACGCTATGGTCAAACAAAAGCCTCTTAATTTTGGTTGCAGTGCTTTGTTCTTTTGTTTTAACCGTGTTTTCATTATCTATCTGAGCCATTATGCTTCACCCCCAACTTTTGTGAGTGCATAAAGTATTATACCGTTCTGTACAATCTGCCTTAATACCTCCGACAGATTGCCTTCAGGGAACATCTGGTTGGCCACCGGTACTGCAACGGTCAGCATACCCTGGAATAGGAAGGTACCAATAAGAACATGGGATATTTTTACCTTTCTTGTGGATGCGCCGCCTATTAGGACCGCCGCAACGGCCGGAAAAGCCATATAAAGGGGTGCAAGATAAAGCTGTAGATAGCCGAAACTGAGTGAATATACAATTATACCCACAGCACCTATAACCGTGGACAGAATTGTTCCGATAATTCTGTTCTTGTCCACATCTATACCCGATGAGGCGGCAAACTTTGGATTAGCCCCCGCCGTGTACATCTCTATTCCGCTTTTACTTCTTGAAAACAGCCATACCGCTGCACAGCAGCCGAGGAAGAACAGCAAAAGCCCTGTGGGGACATATACTGAGCCGATTTCAAATCTCCAGAACCGATTTAAAATCTCTCCGAAGGTTGAATCAAGCGAGATGGTAACCCTAAGACCCTTACCAATGGGCCAAATCATCTCCGGATGTCTAAAGGGAAGTGTAACCCAACCTATTTGCATAAAGGAAACGATGGAAAAACCGGTATAGGTGGCCACCAGCATTTCGGAGCCTTTAATTTTGTTTAAGAGCAGTCCATAGGCCCAGCCGGTAAGCACCGCAAGAGGCAGTGATATCAGAATGGATGAAATAAAACCATAGCCCAGGACTTTGGAAGTAAGTCCCAATTCTATCGCTATAAGGCTTCCCAATAGCCCGCATATTATACCTATGGGAAGGGCAAAGTTGGGCCCGGTACCGCATTGTATTGACGGCACCATTGCCAGTGCCAGCACGCCAAACATACCGAACCTTCGTATTACGTCAGAAGTCAGCATGCCCAAAGGAAGCTCCAAAACCACTGCCGCTATACAGATTGAAATAAACATTAATGTAATAATAAGTCTTGGAAGGCCAATCTTTTTAACAACTTTATTCATATCACATGGCCTCCTTACTGTGCATCTTTCTATATTCACCGGCCATCATAAGTCCGAAGTCTCTGTCGCTGTCACCGGGTCTTAAGATGCCCTCAACTTTTCCACCGGATATTATCGCTATTCTGTTGCAAATGGATCGAAGCTCAACCAGTTCGCTGGAGGTCATAACTATGGTCATTCCCAGCTCTTTATTGAGCTTTACCAGAAAGTCAAGAACAAGCTTTTTGGCTCCTATGTCTATACCACGGGTAGGCTCGGAAACAAACAGCACACCGGGGTCCAAAGTAAGAGCCCTGGCAACGCACACCTTTTGCTGATTTCCCCCGGAAAGCTGTCTTGTAAGCTGTTGAGGTCCGGTACACCTAATATCCAAGTCCTTTATCATTTTTTTTGCATGTTCCCTTATTCCCCTACCGTCTATTTGGTCAAAGAAACCCGCTTTTCTGAGATACTTATTCTTAACGTGCATGGTGGTGACTACAATATTGAGTTCTATTGAGGAATCCAGTAATAACCCCACACCTCTCCTATCCTCCGAGACAAAGGCAAGGCCTTTGTTTAAAGCACCCATGGTATTGTTAAGTTCGAGCTTTTCTCCCTTTAACAATACTTCTCCTGTGCTTGGATAAAGCCCCATAATTCCATTGGCGATACCCACCTTGCCCTGACCGGCAAGGCCTCCTATTCCGAATATTTCTCCCTTGTATATATCCAGGTTAATGCCCTTTGCCTTCTCGCCAGGCATATCAACGTGTAAATTCTTTATTTCCAGGGCTACGTCCTTATCGGTATCGTCATCTTCCTGCTCCGTCTTGCCGTTTATGTCAATCTTTCTTCCAACCATAAGCTCGGCAAGCTCGGCCACGTTTGTATCTTCCTTTCTCCTTGTGGCAACCAATTCGCCATCCCGAAGGACAGTGATGTTGTCCGCCGCCTGCAAAACCTCGTTAAGCCTGTGGGTTATAAAAAGTATCGCTATTCCAGAAGCCGCAAGTCTTTTCATTCCTTCTATAAGGGTGTCGGCTTCGCTCTCGGCAAGCACCGCAGTAGGCTCATCAAACACCAAAAGCTTTAATCCGGTTTTGTCTATTTCTCTGGCAATCTCCACAAACTGCATATGCCCCACCGGAAGCCCTGCCACCGTCACCCATTCTTCAATTCCAAGGCCCAGTCTGTCAAGGGCTTTCCTTGCGTCCCTTTTCATTGTTCTGGTGTCCAGAGTCTTAAGTCCCTTACTCTTAAACAATCTGCTTATTAAGTTATCCTTTATTATCTCTCTGTTGAGCTTTATATTCTCGGTTATGGTAAACTCCGGTATCAGCATAAACTCCTGATGTACCATTCCGATACCTGTCTCCATAGCCTGCAACGGTGATTTTATATCCGTTTTCTCTCCGTTAATATAAACTTCCCCTGAAAACCCTCCGGTAGAATGTATGACCGGCATACCAAACAGTACATTCATTAGCGTAGACTTGCCGGCACCGTTTTCTCCTATCAGCGCGTGAATTTCTCCCGGCTTGACCGAAAGATTTACTCCCTTTAGCACCTTGTTCCCGTAATACTCCTTTTCTATATTTTTCATTTGCAGAACGTATTCTGTTTCCATTCGGGTCACCGCCTTATTAATTCAATTAAAAGGTAAGGCCGCCTTATTGGTAACCTTACCTTTTTGCTTGAATGTCTTTCATAAAAAGGGTAGAGCCGCACCGGAAGGTTTGCAACCCAGCGCGGCAAATGCCCCTTCTATTAACCTTCTAGAAATCCAGATAATCCATCAGGATGCAGTAGTAGTTGTCGTAGGTAACGCCGCCCTCTTCTAGTACCGACACTTTAGCATCAACGCCGGAATATGCGTAGAATTCATCCTTCAGTCTTTCAATGTCAACTTTCTCTTCGAACTCGCCATGGATCCAATCTTTAGCATACTCCGCTCCGGCTTCGATAAACATCATGGCAACCGGTGCGGGCCATGTTGACACTCTGCCTGTCATACCCTTTTCAGCCACTATTCGTGTAATCTCATCCACAACATAATCAATGTCACCCTGTTTATCTTCGGGTATTTCTATACCCAAAGCCGACGGGAAGCCGTGATAGGGCGACGGGCAGCAGGGCTGTGAGTAGATAGCTCCGGTATCTATTACAGAGCTAATCAACGGTACCTGCATTGCACAGTTTGTGCTGAAGAACGCAGTGTCCTTGCCATACTTGTCAACCATCCTCGGAACGTCCTCAAGGATGAACTGCTGAGCACCGGAGGTCCCTGCGTCCCCTGTGGGGTCGGGAGCCGTAGCGTCTACAAACTCAAGACCAAGCCTTTCACATTCTGCCCTCAGGAGGTCCCTTCTTCCCGAGAGAAGAGGATAGGACATATGCCTGGGGAAGGAATAGTGTACGAACACTTCCGCACCCTGTTTCTTGGCCTGGGCAGGCATCGAATAACCCATTCCCATCTCATCCAGCTGCAATACTAGATCAGCCCTGCTAGATATTATAGGCGGGTCTTCCTGGGGCTGACCGGCTATTATAAGAAGGTCGTCTCTTATTTCTTTTATGCTGTCAATACCCGGTGCTGTGCCAGGAACAGCCTGGCAGATAACCAGGGCCTTAAGGTCGGGGTCTGAGGCCATGCTCACCAAGTTGGCTATTGTGGTTTCCTGCTCGTCCATGAACTTATCCGGGAAGGTCATGTGTATTACATGCTCTTCCCCGTACTTGGCTATTACGTTCTGAGCCGCCCTGTACTCTTCCTCGTTCTGTACAACGGTGTTGGTCATTATACCTATTTTCCAATTGTCGGCGGGCTCTTCCGCTACGTCATCATCGCCCGTATTGGCAGGCTCGCTTGGAGTACATGCTACCATGCCCAATACCAGCATTGCTATAAGCAAAAAAGCTAGTAATTTCTTGGTCATTAAAAACCCCTCCTTTAATCTTTTTAAAACTTATTTTGATTAACAGTATCTTTAACCAGCCGCCCCCCTTCCCCTATTTATAGAATTGCTGTACCTGCAATTCCATTTATATTAAAGCCCCCGGCTTTAATATAACGGTGATTTTTGCCAACAATCACAAAACAGGCATTTCCAATGCCCATTTGTAAAGTCCCGTGTCAATAAGCTAAAGCTATGGACACACGTTTTATTCTGTTAACAATCTATGTAATAATTTCACGTTTTTTTAGAGTATTGGTTATTATTCTACATAATTGAAAAAAATTCTTCTTTTTTGAAAATAATTACTTTTAAGAAAGTCTATCAAAAACAAAAAACCGCCCGTCCTTTACCGCTGTACCGGTTAAAAACGTCAGTTTTTTCATTTATATTCAGGTATTAAATAGATGCCTATATGGTTAAAAGGTCCTGCCTGAACTTTTCAATTATTTTCTTTTCCAGCCGGGAAACCGTCATTTGAGAAACCTTAAGGTCCTTAGCTATCTGGGACTGGGTTCTGCCTTTGAAATACCTGTCCTTTAACACCTTGAACTCGTTGGCATCCAGTTTGCTAATTGTTCTTTTTATAAAGTCCCGGTTTTCAACCCAATCGATGTTGACATCCTCGGTACCTATTATATCGCCTAGCGAAATCCCCTTATCCCCGTCATCACTGTAGGGCTCGTCAAGGGACGAAGGAGAATACGCTCCCCCCGCTTCCATTGCCTCCAGCAGTTGCTCCTCACTTACCATAAGGTACTCCGCCAGCTCAGAGATATCGGGGTTTCGCCCCAACTGCTGTATCAAGGCTTCCTTTGCATCGTTAATCTTGCCGGCCAACTTTTGAATACGCCTTGGAACCCTTATCATCCATTCCTTATCCCTGAAGTATTTCTTTATCTCCCCTATTATCGTGGGGGTTGCAAAGCTGGTAAACTTAAAACCCCTGTTTATGTCAAATCTTTCGATCGCGTTAATAAGTCCTATGGAGGCTATCTGAAAAAGGTCCTGATAATCAACACCCCTGTTCAAATACTTTTTAGCAAGAATCTCCGCCAGGTACGCGTACTCCTGGAATATGCGGTTTCTGTTTTCCCGGGTCCTGTTTTCCCTGTAATGTGCGAACATCTCATACTCTCTATCCTCTATCCGGGACAAGTGGTCAATGGTAGTTTCTTTCTTATCATCCATAACTATACCCCCAGGTATTTTTTCATAGTAATGGTAAGTCCGGCTTCAGGCGCAGTTTCAAACTCCACCCGATCCATAAGGGTACTTATAATAAATATGCCTAAACCCCCTTCCCTGGGGTTTTTCAGGTCCGGCTGGCATATTGCCTTTTTGTCCATCCCACAGCCTTTGTCTGTTATGCTGATTGTCAGACATTTTTGGCCGATACCGAATTCTATTCTGTATTCGCTGTACTCTTCGCAGCACCCATGCTTTATTGCATTGGTACAGGCTTCGGCCAGAGCCAGTTTTATATCCTCCACTGTCTCCACATCAAACCCCATCCTGCCGGCTATGCCGGATACCGCCAACCTTGCCACACTTACATATTCCGGTTTGTTGGGCAGCACCAAAACCACCTGGTCCTCACAATCATTTTTTACTACTGCGTTTTGTACGCTATCAACCAGTGACATCAAATCATACCTCCAGAATGAATATTTTATCTAGGCCTGTAATACTAAACAATTTACGCACGTTCGGTCTAAGGTTTGAAATGTAAATATTCCTGTCCTGCTCCTTCATCCTTTTAAGTGCTCCTATTAAAACCCCCAGGCCGGTGCTGTCCATATACTGCAGCTCGCTGCAGTCTAAGTGTAAATCCCCTAAGTCTTCATCTATGGCGGCATTCAACTGTTTTTTAAACTCCGCTGCGGTGTAAATATCTATTTCGCCCTTAAGTCTCATATTGAATTCTCCTCCATCGTTTTTATTGTGGGAACTTTGACTGCTCATTCTATTCATACCCCCTTTATTTTACTTTCACACATCATTATACCAAAAACTCCCGGTTTTTCACCTCAAATAAGGCCCCTTTGACAGGGGCCTTAGCTTCTAATTCTCGTCTTTTTCTGTTCTGGCGATGGATACTACAGTCTGGTCCTTATCAAACTTCATCAGAGTTACACCCTGGGTAATCCTTCCCATCCTTGAGATATCGTTTACATTGAGCCTTATGACTACACCTTTTTTGGTTATAAGCATTATATCGTCCTGCTCATCCACCACCTTGATGCCCACAATATCTTTGGTTTTGCGGGTTATCTTGTAGGTCTTTAGTCCTTTACCGCCTCTTTTTTGGGGCCCATATTCCCGCAAGTCGGTTCTCTTACCAAAACCCTTTACTGTGACGATTAGAAGGTCTGCGCCCTCCCTTACCAGTTCCATTCCCACTACTTCGTCACCACCGGAAAGGGTTATACCCTTAACTCCCCGGGTATTTCTTCCCATGCTTCTTACGTCTTCCTCTCTAAACCTTATTGAATAACCCTTTTTAGTGGCCATCAGTACATGGTCTCGGCCTGTGGTCAGCTTGACGCCTATAAGTTCGTCCCCATCCACCAGGGCTATGGCCTGGAGCCCGCTTTTCCTGTGGGAAATGTATTCGCTTAAGGATGTTTTCTTTACCATACCCCGCCTGGTTGCAAACATCATAAACCTTTCCTCTTCAATTCCCTCTACGGGAATTACGGCAGTAATGGTCTCACTGCCCGAAAGCTGCAGAAGGTTTACTATGGCAGTACCCCTGGCATGTCTTCCCGCCTCGGGAATCTCGTAGGCCTTAAGCCGGTATACCCTTCCGCGGTTAGTGAAGAACAGTATATAATTATGCGTAGAGGTAGTGAATATATCCGACACAAAGTCCTCTGTTTTGGTGGTCAGGGCGGTTACGCCCCTTCCACCCCGCCTCTGACTGCGGTATGTTTCGGCGGGTATCCTTTTTATATAACCGAAATGGGTTAGGGTTATTGCAACCTCCTGTTCCTCTATCAGGTCCTCTATATTGAACTCACCGGGGTCCGGTACTATGTTTGTCCTCCTCGAGTCGCTGAACTTTGCTTTTATTTCAAGCATTTCCTCCTTTATAATGGATGCCAGCAGCTCGTCTTTCTCCAGCACGTCCTTAAAATATCTAATTTTTTCTAAAAGGTCCTTGTATTCCGAATCTATCTTCTCCCGCTCCAGGCCGGTGAGCCTTCTAAGCCTCATGTCCAGTATGGCCTGGGCCTGCTTTTCCGAAAGACCGAATTCGCTCATAAGGCCGTCTTTGGCTATCTGGTCGTTTTTTGAACTCCTAATTAGGGTAATAACCCTGTCTATATTGTCCAGGGCAATCCTTAAGCCCTCCAGTATATGGGCTCTTTCCTCCGCCCTGTTTAAGTCATATATGGTCCTTCGCCGCACCACATCTTTTTGATGGGCCAGGTAATGTTCCAGTATCTCCTTCAAGCTCATAACCCGGGGCTGTCCGTCCACAAGGGCTAACATTATTATGCTGAAGGTGTCCTGCAGTTGGGTATGTTTATACAAAAGATTTTGCACTACCTGAGGGTTTACGTCCCTTTTTAGTTCTATTACTATACGCATACCCTTTCTGTCGGTTTCATCCCGTATATCCGAAATACCTTCTATTTTTTTATCCCTGACCAGCCCGGCTATCCTTTCTATAAGCTTGGACTTGTTAACCTGGTAGGGAATCTCGGTTACAATTATCCTGTGCCGGTTAGCGGAAGAGGCTTCTATAGACGCCTTAGCCCTTACTGTAACCTTTCCCCTCCCGGTGGCATAGGCTTCCTTTATTGCGTTCTTGCCCAATATCGTTGCTCCGGTGGGGAAATCCGGACCCTTTATTACCTTAGTCAGTTCCTTTAGCCCAATATCGGGATTTTCTATAAGCATGACCACACCATCTATTACTTCCCCCAGATTGTGAGGGGGTATACTGGTAGCCATACCAACCGCTATGCCCGACGCCCCGTTAACCAGTATATTGGGGAATCTGGACGGCAGAACCGCCGGCTCCTTCATGGATTCGTCGAAGTTGGGTATAAAGTCCACCGTATCCTTGTTTATATCCTTAAGCATTTCAAGGGCTATCTTAGCCATCCTGGCCTCGGTATAACGCATGGCGGCGGCACTGTCCCCGTCAACGGAACCAAAGTTCCCGTGTCCGTCCACAAGGAGCTGTCTTGTAGAAAAGTCCTGGGCCAGCCTCACCATGGCGTCATATACTGCTGAATCCCCATGGGGATGATACTTACCAAGAACATCCCCCACAATACGGGCGGATTTCCTGTGGGGCTTATCCGGAGCGAGGCCAAGTTCGTTCATAGCATACAGTATCCTCCTGTGCACCGGCTTTAAACCGTCCCTTACATCGGGAAGTGCCCTGCTGACTATAACGCTCATGGCATAATCTATATAGGATTTTTTCATTTCCTGCTGAATATCTACCGTGACAATATTGTCCTTTACCTCTGTCATGTTCTTTCCCCCTTAAACGTCCAGGTTTGTAACATACCTGGCGTTTTTCTCGATGAATTCCCTTCGCGGTTCCACCTTTGTACCCATAAGGGTTGTGAATATCAAATCAGCGGCTATGGCATCCTCCACGCTCACCTTAAGAAGGGTTCTGGTCTTCGGATTCATGGTTGTTTCCCACAGCTGCTCAGGATTCATTTCCCCAAGGCCTTTGTACCTCTGCAGACCAACCTTGTTCCTGTCCATATCCTGGAGTATCCTGTTAAGGTCTTTATCCGAATACACGTACAATTCCCGCTTGCCTTCTTTAACCCTGTAAAGCGGCGGCTGTGCAATATACAAATGCCCGCCGTCTATTAGGTTTCTCATATACCTGAAGAAGAAGGTAAGAAGAAGAGTCCTTATATGGGCACCGTCCACATCAGCGTCGGTCATTATTATAATCTTGTCGTACCTTAACCTATCCAGGTCAAACTCTTCGCCGATACCGCTTCCGAGGGCCGTTATCATAGCCCTTATTTCCTCGTAGCCGAGTATTCTGTCCAGCCTTGCCTTTTCTACGTTTAATATTTTCCCCCTAAGAGGCAATATGGCCTGGTATTTCCTGTCCCTTCCCTGTTTTGCGGAGCCGCCGGCGGAATCTCCCTCAACAAGATACAGTTCGCACAGTGCCGGGTCCTTTTCAGAACAGTCCGCGAGCTTACCGGGCAGTGCAGTATTTTCCAGCACGTTTTTCCTTCTTGTAAGCTCCCTTGCTTTTCGTGCCGCGTCCCTTGCCCTCGCCGCCATAACCGCCTTTTCCAGTATTACCTTTGCCGTTGAAGGGCTTTCCTCAAGGCAGGTGGAAATGGCGTCTCCCGCTATTGATTCCACTATACCCTTCATCTCGCTGTTACCAAGTTTTGTTTTTGTCTGGCCCTCGTACTGGGGATCGGTAAGCTTCACCGATATAACCGCCGTCAGGCCTTCCCTTACGTCCTCCCCCGAAAGGTTCCTATCGTTTTCCTTTAGGAAATTGTACTTGCGCCCATAGTCGTTAATAACCCTTGTAAGTGCTGCCTTAAAACCGCTAAGATGCGTACCGCCTTCATGAGTATTGATGTTGTTCGCAAAGGAAAAAATATTTTCCACATAGGCATCATTATACTGCATGGCCACTTCCACAACGCATTCGTCCCTTACACCCTCGAAATATATTGGGTTTTTATGGAGGGACTCACGGTTTTTGTTTAAATATTTCACAAACTCCACCATACCACCCTCGTAATGCATGGTGCTCTGTCTGTTATCCCTTTCATCCTTAAGAATTATTGATATTCCTCTGTTCAGAAAGGCAAGCTCCCTCAGCCTGTATTCAAGTATATCAAACTCATAGTTTATTTCTTCAAATATCTCATAGTCCGGCATAAATACAATCTTTGTACCGGTTTTCCTTGTTTCTCCCATTTCCTGAAGTTCGCTTACCGCCTTGCCCCTTTCATATCTTTGCCGGTAAACCTTTCCGCTTCTCATTATTTCCACTTCCAGGTATTCCGAAAGGGCATTTACCACCGAAACCCCGACACCGTGAAGACCTCCGGATACCTTGTACCCCTTTCCGTCAAACTTACCACCGGCATGAAGCATGGTCAGAGCAACCTCCACCGCCGGCTTGCCCATCTTTGGATGGGTACCCACAGGTATTCCCCGTCCGTTATCGGTTACCGTTACTGAGTTATCCCTATGAACGGTTACGGTTATCTTATCGCAAAAACCGGCAAGAGCCTCGTCTATGCTGTTATCCACCACTTCAAACACAATATGATGAAGCCCCCTTGAACCGGTGCTTCCTATATACATACCCGGCCTTTTCCTTACGGCCTCTATGCCTTCCAAAACCTGTATCTGGTTCTCATCGTATAGGTTTGCTGTATCCCTGTCTACCATAGTCTTACCCCCTTAATTATATTGTATAGTTCTTTTTTTAAAAAAAGGCTCTAGGAATCCCCAGAGCCGGCACTTATGAATGCTATAACATAGAAATATTATGCATAAAGCTCGCTCTCCTGCTCAAAGTTGATGAAGATATGGGGGAAAAATAAACAGCCTTTTCGCAAATAACCATCGACTTGGGCTTGTCTTTGCCTATTCTCCTTACAAAACCTTCCTCATCGGCTATTCTTATAAACTCGCCGGTATCCTTTGCTTCGGATACTGAGCATAGGTCTATTACCGCTATTACATCCCCGAGGTGTATTATAACATTTTTACCCAAGTGTAAAAACATTTTTATCTCCTCCTGACAACGGGCCGGCTAGCCCTCCGTAGTTATTATACCACTATTCACATTAAAAACCTTACCTTTGTCACACCTTTTTTTCATGACCCCGGTAAGGTGAGTACAAGTGATGAAAGTCTGCACCCGGGCCAGGTTTCCCAGTATGTATTCTTGCCTTAAAAGGTCAAGTTCAGACATAACGTCGTCCAAAAGCAGCACGGGATATTCGCCGGTCTCCGACTTAACGAGTTCTATCTCTGAAAGTTTCATGGACAAGGCTGCCGTTCTCTGTTGCCCCTGGGACCCGTATTTTCTGACATCAATACCGTTTACATTGACGCTCAGGTCCTCTCTGTGGGGACCAAAATTAGTTACTCCCGTTTTAAAGTCCCTGCCCCTAAAGCTTTGGAGCCTTTTCCCGAACCGGGATCTGATGTCCGAAAGGCTTTCCTCTTCCTTGGGTCCTACACAACACTGGTATGTTACCTCAAGGTCCTCTTGACCGTTGGTTATCTTGCTGTGCATTTGTTTGGCAAACCCCGAAAGCCTTTTTATAAATCTTTGTCTGTCATAGATAAGCCGTACACCATATTCGGTCAATTGTTTGTCCCATACCTCAAGAGTATCTATATTAGCTCTTCCCTTCATGGAATCCTTAAGCAGTGAATTTCTCTGGGACAATACCTTGTTGTAACCGGTCAAAACATAGTAGTAAGCAGGTTTTATCTGAATAATTTCCTGGTCCATAAACTTCCTTCTGTAGTTTGGCCCTTCTTTGACCAGTTTGAGTTCATCGGGGGAAAAAATAACCGTCGTAAGCTTCCCGAAAAGTTCACCCCTTTTGCTAAGCTGAACACCATTAACTTTTACTCTCTTATTGCTCCCCCTTATGCCTATCTCTATGGACTTTTCTCCGCCCTCTTCCACCACAGCACCCTTTATATAAAGGGTATCGGCACCCCATCTTAAAAGTTCGCTGTCTACTGGTGTTCTGTAGGACCTTCCCGACGAAAGCAGGTATATAGCTTCAATAAGGTTTGTTTTGCCCTGGGCGTTGTTGCCCAAAAGAAGATTAAATCCCCGTGAAGGATTAAGGGCCTGTTCCTTATAATTTCTGAAATTTTTTAACTTGAGTTCCCTAAGGTACAACCCATCCACTCCAATCAGGCAATCATCGGTTTTTTACCCCTACTCCCCGGACTTCACTTCCATGACGTCGCTACCGTCTAAACCCACTATATCCCCGGGGTAAACCTTTTTACCCCTTTGAAGGACTAGACGGCCATTTATCCTAACCCTTCCGTCCGCAATCATAAATTTTGCCTGGCCGCCCGTTTGGACGATACCAGACAGTTTGAGAAGTTGGCCGAGGGTTATATAGTCCCCTTTTATAAGTAGTTTTTCCACATCACCATCTCCCGCATACCATCCATTTCACTGTCGCTTATTTTAGGATATAACCCTTACCGGCAGCAACAGATAGGTATAGTCTTCACTGCCCTCAGGTTTAATTATGCATGGGCTTATACTGGTTGTAAATTCAATCCGTAAATATTCATCCTCTATTACCTTCAAAACATCGGTAAGGTACTTGGAATTAAATGCAATCTCTAAATCCTGTCCCTCGGTTTCTGATAAAATTTCCTCCCGCACATCCCCAATTTCAGCGTTTGAAGTAATCTCCAGCTGATTCTTTGTTATGTTTAACTTAATAAGATTATTACTGCCTTCCCTGGCCAGCAAAGAAGCCCTTTCACAGCTCTCAAGCAGTTCTTCATTTTTAAGCCGTATACGGGTACCGTATTCCTCCGGAATAATCTGCTTATAGTTTATAAAATCGCCCTCCAAAAGCCTTGAAATGACCCTTGTCCTTTCCATGCCAAACAGAATATGGTTACCGGCCAGCTTGATGTGAACCTCCTCCTGAGTATCCTTCAAAATCCTTTGTATCTCATTTAAGGCCTTGGCAGGTACAACCGCACAGATATCCTCCCGGACACCTTCGAGCTTTACGTTTCTTACCGCAAGCCTGAATCCGTCAAGGGCGGCCATGACCATATCTTCCGATCTGCATTCCACCAGCGCACCCGTCAGTATTGGCCTTGTTTCCTCCACAGCGCAGGCAAAAACCACCTGTCTTATTACACTCTTTAGCAGGTCCTGGGGCATAGTAAGGCTTCTTTCACCGTCCACCTGCGGCAGCTGCGGAAACTCTTCACCGCTTTGTCCCTGCAGACGAAAAAAAGAGTTTGCACACTTAATCTCGGTTATATTGCCCTCGGCCACGGATATTTCAACGTCCTCGGGAGGAAGTTTCCTTACAATCTCCCCCAAAAGCCTTGAATCAAGCACAAGCCAGCCCCTGTCCACTATCTCGGCATTAACACTGCACTCTATTCCTATCTCAAGGTCTGTAGCCCGCAAATTCAGGGATTCGTCCCTGCAGTCCAGCAGTATACCCTGAAGTATTGGAAGGGTGGTCCTTGTGGGTACCGCTTTTTGAGCTATAAGTATTCCTTCCAGTAATTCATCTCTGGTACAAATAAGTTTCATGTGAATAACCTCCAAAACCAAGTTTTTTATATATAAATATATAAATATATAGTAGTAATAGTAGTAGGGGGTGTTGATATGTGGAAAAGTGTCCGGACTGCAGCGGGACAAACGCATTCATCTGTTGACCGATTGTTATTAATCGGTGTATCCTTTTCCACACTATACACATTATGCCTATGGTTATTTATTCCATATAGATTACTTAACAGGTTATCAACCGGTTATCAACCGGATATCCCCAAGAAAAGGGGTTTTAACCATTAAGCTTTCTTTGTATTTCACCCATGGCAATTTTAAGGGATTCATCACTTTTTAGCTCCGTGGAAATCTTATCGTAGGCGTGCAGTACGGTCGTATGGTCCCTTCCGCCGAATTCATCCCCTATCTTTGGCAGTGAAAGGTCGGTCAGTTCCCTGGTCAGGTACATAGCCACTTGCCGCGGGAAAGCGATTGCCCGGGTGCGTTTTTTAGAGGTAAAGTCCTCTATTTTAATAGAATAGTATTCGGATATAACCCGCTTTATCAAATCCACCGTAACCGGCTTGGGCTTGGAATTTGAAAAGAAATCCTTAAGGGCTTCCCGGGTAAGGTCCATATTTATATCCCTGTTCGTGAGCGATGAATAGGCAACGACCCTAATAAGGGCTCCCTCTAGCTCCCGGATGTTTGATTCTATTTTTTTTGCAATAAATACAGGTACCTCGTCGGGAGTGGATATATTCTCAAGATTTGCTTTTTTCTTGAGTATGGCTATACGGGTCTCAAAATCCGGGGGCTGAATATCGCATATAAGGCCCCACTCAAACCTTGACCTGAGCCTGTCCTCGAGGGTAGGTATTTCCTTCGGAGGCCGGTCGCTGGATATAATTATCTGCTTGCTGGACTCGTACAGCGAATTAAAGGTATGGAAAAATTCCTCCTGAGTCCTTTCTTTATCAGCGATAAACTGTATATCGTCCACAAGCAGGACGTCGGTGGTCCTGTACCGATTTCTGAATTCTACGTTTTTATCATCCCTAATCGAGTTAATAAGGTCGTTTGTAAATTTCTCCGAGGTGCTATAAACGACCCGGGTTCTTGGATTATTTCTCAGTATATAGTGTCCTATGGCATGCATAAGGTGAGTTTTGCCAAGGCCCACCCCGCCGTATATAAAAAGTGGGTTATAGGACTTCGCGGGTGCCTCGGAAACCGCCAGCGAGGCGGCATGGGCAAACCGGTTGCTGTTTCCTATTACAAAGGTATCAAATGTATATTTCGGATTTAATATACCCAAATCGGAATTAAGAGTATCTCTCTCACCGCTTTGTTTTTTACTGTTGCGGTCATGGGTTTTGGAATTACTTTCCTCCTGTAGAATAATTCGTATGTCGTACTGCCTGGAAGTCACCTGTTCCAAGGCGTTGAATATAAGCGTTATGTAACGGGTTTCGAGAATATTCTTTATAAATTCGTTAGGGGCACATAGTATTATGTTCTCGTCGGCAATCTCAACCAACTGGGTAACCTTAAACCAGGTATTGAAACTTACCTCCGCCAGCTCGTCCTTTATAAGCCTTAGAGTATCCTCCCAAACGGATGTCGTATCGTTCTGCATTGTATTGCCTCCTTATATAGGTTGTCCCCACAAATATCCACATTGATTAGGAATATTTTTCATCCCCCGGGTAATTAATAAACAAAGATAAGAACCGTTTCTATATGTACCGGAGCTATCGGTTGTAATCCTTATATTGCTACAGATAAAGGATTTTAGTATAATTACGGATATCGCCCCGGGCATCTGAAGATGCTATTTTATGATAACAAATTATTCCGGTGTTATCAATAATTATCGGCAACATATCCACAAAAAATAACACTGATTTTTGCATTATCCACAATTTCATTTTCTTGACACAAATATTCAATAGGGCTATAATCTATATATAATTCGGGGGGATATGCTCTAAAAGCCCAAACAAGGAAGAGGGGGTGTGACCTATGAAAATGACTTATCAGCCTAAAAAAAGGCAGAGAAAGAAGGAACATGGTTTCAGGAAGAGGATGAAAACAAGCACCGGAAGAAGGGTGTTAAAAAGAAGAAGAAGAAAGGGAAGAAAGAGGTTGACAGCATAAGGCCGCTATCAGGGGGCCTTTTTATACATTTTTTCGGGGAGGGAAAAATAGCTGTCAGAACACGGATTAAGTATTTATACTGTTCTATGTGCGTTCTATAGGAATAATGAATCAATAATAGACCTATATAGACCTATTTTGAATGCGGGAACAGTTCAAAAGAAGGGTTCCTATGGCGGATTTAATTTCTATAAGAAAAAGCAAAGAATTCTCAAAAGTCTATAATAGAGGCAGCAGTAAGGCCAATCCCGTATTGGTAATGTATGTGATTCAAAACGGGAAAGAGTATAACAGAATCGGCGTAAGTGTTAGCAGAAAAGTCGGAAAGAGCGTTGTAAGAAACAGAATTAAAAGACTTATTAAGGAAACATACAGGAGGTATTCCGGGAGGATTACAAAGGGCTATGACCTGGTATTTATAGCCCGGGTACAGGCAAAAGAGGCGGGATATAAAGACATAGAAAAGTGGATGGCGGATTTACTAATAAGGCATAAACTCGCAGAAAAAGAAGGGTTGAAATGAAAAGGGTATTCATTTTTATTATAAATTTATATAGAACGTTTATTTCACCCATTAAGACAGGAAAGTGCAGGTTCTATCCGACCTGTTCAGAATATGCAATTCAAGCCATAGACAAGTATGGAGCAATAAAGGGGACGTTCATGGCTGGTAAAAGGATACTGAAGTGTCATCCGTTCCATCCGGGAGGGTATGACCCCGTAAAATAACCACAGATTAGGGGGAGAAAAATGTTTAACGCAATTGCTGTACCTTTGGGAAAGCTGCTATTTTATATATATAGCCTGGTCAACAGTTATGGGCTTTCCATAGTAATATTTACAATATTGGTAAAACTCATTCTCATGCCACTTACTATTAAACAGACAAAGTCCATGAAACAGATGCAGGAGCTTAATCCGAAGATTAAGGCACTGCAGAAGAAGTATGGCCACGATAAACAAAAGCTCAATGAAAAGACAATGGAGCTGTACAGGCAGCACAACGCGAACCCTTTTACCAGCGGTTGTCTGCCCCTGTTACTACAGCTTCCTATACTGTTTGCATTATTCCAGGTTTTAAGGCTACCTGAAACATATGTATTTACTCCCGAGACCTATGATGCCGTTGGAAAGAGTTTTTTATGGATAAAAGACCTGTCGGCAACAGGAAGTTTATTAAAGGACTATAAAGATCCAATTAAGTGGATATTGCCGATACTAGCAGCCGGTACCACTTATTATCAGTCAAAGATGGTGACGCCCAAAAACGTTGAGGGCACTCAGAACACCATGAACACAATAATGCCCCTCATGATTGGGTACTTTAGTTTCAGTTTTCCCGCCGGAGTTACTCTGTATTGGGTGCTGAGTAATACATTCCAGATAGTGCAGCAGTATTTTGGTTTGGGCCGGGGAGGGACGGTTAAGGAGGAATCCAATTGACGACTGGAAAAACTGTTGTAAAAACGGGCAAGACGATTCAGGAAGCGGTTCAACTGGCTATAGAAGAACTTGGTGTTGACTTAAACGATGTCAAGATTGACATACTTGAAGAGCCGGAAAAGGGCCTACTGGGGCTTATTAATAATAAACCGGGAAAGGTTATGGTTACACTTAAAGTAACGCCTGCCGATGTGGCAAAGGAATTCCTAGAAAAACTGCTTGATGTAATGGGCGTTGAGGGTAGGGTGATGGTTAAACCGGAAGAGGGCAGCGTTATACGGGCGGAATTTAAGGGGCCCAATATGGGAGTTTTGATAGGAAGAAGGGGCCAGACCTTAGATTCCATACAGTATATAACGGGTCTTGTGGTTAACAGGAAATATCCTGAGCATTATTACCGTGTTATTGTGGACACCGAGAATTACAGAAAGAAAAGAGAGGAAACTCTGATACAGCTGGCAAAGAACATTGCATATAAGGCGGTAAGGATAGGAAAGGATATAGCTTTAGAACCCATGAACCCCTATGAAAGAAGGGTAATACATTCCGCATTGCAAGGCGATGACAGGGTTGCAACTCACAGTGAAGGTGAAGAACCGTACAGAAAGGTAATAGTAAGCTTAAGATAGACCAACTGTCAGCAGGTGCTATGCACCTGCTTTAAATTTTTCAGTCCATTTAAAAGAGTAATTGAAACAGTCAATGGTAATAATGAAAGTGGTATAATACATTTGAGGTGGTGCGCTATGATAATAAGGGAAGGGGATACAATTACCGCAATAGCCACTGCCCCGGGGGAAAGCGGCATTGGGATAGTGCGTATAAGCGGTCCCGAGGCGAAAAGGATTGCGGCCAGGGCCTTCAGGGCGGTATCCGGCAAGCCTCTGGAGGAGCTGCCGGGCAGAAGGATGAACTATGGCCATATATATAATCCCGATAGCGGGGAAATAATTGATGAGGTTTTGGTGGCTACAATGAAAGCACCGCATACGTATACGAGGGAAGACGTTGTCGAAATTCACTGTCATGGTGGAAACGCGGCGGTGAGAAAGATACTGGAGATAATTGTAGACCTTGGAGCAAGGGTGGCGGAGCCGGGGGAGTTTACCAAAAGGGCCTTCATAAACGGAAGACTTGACCTGTCCCAGGCAGAGGCGGTTATGGATATTATTCATTCGAAATCTGAGATGGGCTTAAAGACTGCTGTAAGCCAGCTTGAGGGAAGACTGTCCCGGTATTTGGATGAAATAAAAGATAAACTTTTGTCGGTAATGGCCGGAGTGGAAGCTTCGATAGATTTCCCCGAACATGACATAGAGGAACAGACCAGGGAGGTACTGCTTATGGATACCCGGCAGGCGGAGGATATGGTGGAAAGGCTTTTGTCAACGTCCTCCGGAGGCAGGATAGTACGGGAGGGTCTTAAAACGGCAATTATAGGAAAGCCTAACGTGGGCAAGTCCTCCCTTCTTAATGCGCTGCTTAGGGAGAACAGGGCGATAGTTACCGAAGTACCGGGGACCACCAGGGATGTAATAGAGGAGTACATAAACTTAAAAGGTATTCCGCTAAGGTTAATGGATACGGCGGGTATCAGGGAAACCGACGACCTGGTGGAAAGTATAGGAGTTGAAAAAACTAGGGAATATATGGAAAATGCCGACTTGGTGCTGCTAATGCTGGACGCCGCAAGGCCCCTTTCACAGGATGACAGGAAAATACTGGATATAATTAAGGATAAAAGGGCCATAGTGTTAATAAACAAAACCGACCTGGAAATAAAGCTAAACGTAGAGGAAATTACTAAAAAATACCATGAATGGCCGGTGATACACATGTCCCTTATAAAGGATATGGGACTAGATGTCCTTGAGGATACCATATATAATTTGGTATTTTCGGACGGCATAACAAGCGGGGATGCAGTTATGGTTACCAGGGTAAGGCACGCGGACTGTCTTAGGAGGGCCAAAAGGAGCCTTGAGGATGCAATAAAGGCAATGGGAAACGGCCTGCCGATAGACCTTGTTTCGATAGATATAAAGGCAGCCCTGGAAGCCTTGGGGGAAATAACCGGGGACAATATAACCGAGGACATTGTGGACAGGATATTTGAGGACTTCTGCATAGGCAAGTAGGAGGGGTATAATGGAGTATTACGCAGGAGACTATGATGTAATAGTGGTGGGTGCCGGGCATGCGGGGTGTGAAGCGAGCCTTGCCGCCGCAAGGCTGGGCTGCAAGACCCTGGTGGTTACCCTTAATCTTGATAGTATAGCACTCATGGCCTGTAATCCAGCCATAGGGGGTACTGGCAAGGGACATTTGGTGAGGGAGATAGACGCTCTGGGAGGGGAAATGGGGGTACTGATAGATAAGACCTTCATACAGATAAAAATGCTAAACACCGGAAAGGGTCCGGCAGTTCATTCGCTGAGAGCCCAGGCTGATAAAACAGACTACCAGTCCGAAATGAAAAGGACCCTAGAAAGCCAGCCCAATCTGGATATTAAGCAGGACGAGGTAACTGACATAATTGTTGAGCAGGACGAATGCAGAGGTATAAAAACCAAGAACGGGGCGATCTTCAGGGCAAAAGCCGTTATACTTACCACAGGAGTGTATCTAAAGGGCAAAATCCACATAGGGAAAATTAGCTATGAAGGTGGTCCTTACGGCCTTTTTGCCGCGAATGAACTCTCCGGAAACCTGGAAAAGGCGGGGCTTAAGCTTATGAGGTTTAAAACGGGGACACCGGCCAGAGTACACAGGGATTCTATTGATTATTCAGTTTTGATCGAGCAAAGGGGAGATCGGGATATTGTTCCCTTTTCCTTTCTGAACGAGTTCGAAAACCTGGATCGGGAACAGATTTCCTGTTGGCTGGGGTATACCAACGAGGATACCCACAGGATAGTGATGGAAAATATAGAAAGGTCAGCACTGTACGGAGGGGAAATAACAGGCGTTGGGGTAAGGTACTGTCCTTCGATAGAGAGCAAACTCACCGTTTTCCCGGACAAGCAGTCACACCAGCTTTTTATCGAGCCGGAAGGAAGGGATACAAAAGAGATGTATGTACAGGGCATGTCCACCAGCCTTCCGGAGGACGTCCAGGTGAAGTTTTACCGGTCAATAAAGGGGTTGGAAAAGGTAAATATAATGAGGACCGCCTATGCAATAGAATATGACTGTATTGACCCAACGCAACTTAATTTGTCGCTGGAGTGCAAGGGGATAAACGGACTGTTCTGTGCCGGTCAGATAAACGGCAGCTCAGGATACGAGGAGGCGGCGGCCCAGGGTATAATGGCGGGAATCAATGCGGTTAGAAAAATAAGGGGACAAAAGCCGGTAATACTTGACCGGTCTGAGGCCTATATAGGCGTGCTGATAGATGATCTGGTTACAAAGGGAACCCGGGAGCCCTATAGGATAATGACCTCGAGGGCGGAATACAGGCTTATACTAAGGCAGGACAATGCCGATGGCCGGTTAACCCAAAAAGGTTATGATATAGGACTGGTTACCGAAGAAAGGTACGCAAAATTCATAGATAAACAGCAAAAACTCCGACGGGAAATAAAAAGGCTTAAAAGTATGGTTGTATCCCCTTTAGAGGAAATAAACGCTTTTTTGAGGGAAAGGGAAAGCTCGGAGATAAAATCAGGGATAAGCTTGTACGAGCTTTTAAAGCGTCCAGAAATCGACTATGAAAGCCTTGGGGTGCTGGATAAGGAAAGGCCGACCCTGCCGAGGGCCATAGGTAAACAGGTGGAAACGGAAATTAAATATGAAGGCTATATCAAAAAACAGCTTATCCAGGTGGAGCAATTTAAAAGGATGGAGGGTAAAAAGCTTAACCCGGATATCAATTATTTCGGAATAAAGGGATTGAGGCGGGAGGCCCAGGAGAAACTAGACGGGATTAAACCGGATTCAATAGGCCATGCTTCAAGGATAACAGGGGTTTCGCCGGCGGATATATCGGTACTTATGGTATACCTCGAACAGAGAAGAAGGGCGGAAAGGAAATGAAAGTGGGTGTGGAGCTTTTAAAAAAAGGGGCACACGGACTGGGGGTTACAGTTACAGGAGAACAGGTTGACCAACTGATGGAATATATGAGGATGCTGACCGATTGGAACAAAAGAATGAACCTTACCGCAATTACCGAAGATCGGGACGTTATTATAAAGCACTTTCTTGATTCCATTACCTGTGCCGCAACAGGATATGTGAACGATGGACTTAAAGCTATTGATGTGGGAACGGGGGCCGGGTTTCCCGGAATTCCTTTAAAAATAATGTATCCCGACCTGGAAATTACGCTACTGGATTCTCTTAAAAAAAGGGTAGTGTTCCTGGAGTGTGTGATTGCGAGGCTAGGACTAAAGGGTGCTGTTCCCATCCACGGAAGGGCTGAGGAATTAGCAAGGGATGTAGCGCACAGGGAAAAGTATCAGCTGTGCTTTTCCAGGGCGGTGGCTCATATGTCGGTGGTATCGGAATACTGTCTGCCCTTCGTTGAAACAGGGGGAGTTTTTCTTGCGATGAAAGGGCCAGGATATATTGAAGAGATAGACCAAGCCGATAGGGCAATAGGCATTTTAGGGGGGTGTATGTCCCAGGTCCGGGACTTCCGCCTGCCCTTTACAGATATTACCCATTATATAATAATAATAGAAAAGTTAACAGCCACCGGGTCGGAATACCCAAGAAAAGCAGGAAGACCAGCGAAAAAGCCTTTAAGCTGAAGAAACGTAGCGGTAAGTGTAGAACGATTCTTGAAAAGGACAGAAGGAACAAAGGGTTGGGCAAAGAAATAGATAGGAAAAGGCAAAACAGGGGATGTTTGGCGCAAATAGTTTCGGATAAAGGGGTGGCTGATATGACAGAAGGGTTCGGGACAGTAATAGGACAGATAGAAATAGAAAGGATTAGACCCAATCCGTATCAACCCAGAAAAAAGTTTAATAAGATAACTATAGAAGAATTAGCTTTATCCATTAAAGAGTACGGAGTGTTGCAGCCCATAGCGGTTAAAAGGATGAACGACGGGTATTTTGAATTGATTGCAGGTGAAAGAAGGGTGAAGGCTGCAAAGTTGGCCGGGCTAACAACTATTCCGGCGATAGTTATGGAGATTCTTGATGAGGATTCCGCAGTTATTGCCCTTATAGAGAACCTGCAGAGGGAGGACCTGAATTTTTTTGAAGAGGCAGAAGGGTATGCTTCGCTAATGAATGATTACGGGCTTACGCAGGAGCAGGTGGCTAAAAAGGTCGGAAAGAACCAATCCACCGTAGCCAATAAGATACGGCTTTTAAGGCTGCCAAAGGAGGTAAAGGATTACATCATACAGAACGGACTTACCGAAAGGCATGCCAGAGCACTTTTAAAGATACCGGAACAGGAAATTCAAATGAACCTATTGAGCAGGATTGCTGAGAAAAATCTGCGGGTAAAGGAAACCGAAGAGTTGGTGGAAAGGATATTGGACAAGCTCACTGCCGACAAGGTAGATACGGCCAGGGAGGAAGTAAACAAAAACATTCGGGGAGCCATAAATTATAGAATATACGTTAATACGATCAGGAATGCATACAGGGCTATAATACAGTCGGGAATACAGGCCGAATTCAGCCAGAAGGATTCGGGGGAATACGTTGAAGTGGTGGTTAAGATACCCAAATCCAGGGCCGTTTCCTCAGGTTGATGTAAATTAGATTACAGGTACTAGCTACTGGGTGCTAGGTACTAGGCGTCAGGGTGATGTTTATGGGTGATAGGTCACAGATAACAGAAAGCCTATTGCCAAAAATCCATACAAGTAATTTTAAAAGACGAATCTGCCTCCTTCGGCAGATTTTTTCTTTTATAAGAAGGAACTTATGTTACAATAAAGAAATTAACAGTAGGAGAATAAATAGTTTAAGAGGTGAATTGGGTGTCCAGAGTTATTGCGGTATTTAACCAGAAAGGTGGTGTAGGGAAGACCACCACCAATGTAAACTTAAGTTCATGTATAGCTGTTAGGGGCAAAAAGGTGTTGGTGGTTGATATAGACCCTCAGGGCAACACCACCAGCGGGTTGGGCATAGATAAAAAGGCATTGAAAAAAACCATATACGAAGTATTGATTGGCGATATCAAAGCGGAGCAGGTGATTTTTAAAACAGCGGTGGAAAACCTGTACATAATGCCTTCAAGCGTACAACTGGCGGGGGCGGAAATAGAGTTGACCGAGTTTGAGGCAAGGGAAAAGATGCTGAAGAAAGCTCTTAAGGAGGTAAGGGACAATTACGACTATGTCTTTATAGACTGTCCTCCTTCCCTGGGATTGCTTACAATAAATGCCCTGACGGCGGCGGATAGTGTATTGATACCCATTCAATGCGAATACTATGCACTTGAGGGCGTAAGCCAGCTGATGAATACCATATGGCTGGTTCAAAGGGGACTAAATCCTGACCTGAAGGTTGAGGGTGTAGTGCTGAGCATGTTTGACGGGCGCACAAACCTATCCATACAGGTTGTGGACGAAGTAAAGAAATATTTCAAGAGCAAGGTTTATACAACAATAATACCGAGAAACATAAGGTTGGCGGAGGCCCCTAGCTACGGTGTGCCTATACTTATGTACGACCCCAAATCAAAGGGGGCCGAGGCCTATGTGGAATTGGCGGAGGAGTTTATAGAATACAGTAAGGAGGAATAGAATAGATGGCAAAAAAAAGACTGGGTAAGGGGCTTAACGCGCTAATCCCGGAACTGCCGCAGATAGAAGACCAAGGAATACAGGAGGTGCCGGTTAACGACATAGCACCTAACAGAAACCAGCCAAGGCAGCAGTTTGATGCGGAAAAAATGGAAGGACTTGCTGAATCCATTTCAAAACATGGGGTTGTTCAGCCTATTGCAGTAAGAAAAATAGACCAGGGGTTTGAAATAGTGGCCGGGGAAAGAAGGTGGAGGGCCGCCAGGATGGCGGGGTTAAAAACAGTACCCGCCGTTGTTATGGAACTGGATGAAAGGCAGATTGTGGAGATAGCTTTAGTGGAGAACCTGCAGAGGGAAGATCTAAATCCCATAGAAGAGGCGGAGGCCTATAAAACTCTTATGGAGGAATTTGAGCTGACCCAGGACGACATATCGGCGGCTGTTGGGAAGAGCAGACCGGCAATAGCCAATACTTTGAGGCTTTTAAGCCTTTCTGCCGATATTCAAAGGATGGTTAGGGATAACCTGCTAACCGCCGGCCACGCCAGAGCTCTGATTACCCTTGAAGGGAATAAACAAAAAGAAGTGATTGAAAGGATATTAAAAGAGGACTTAAGCGTACGGGAAACCGAAAAAGTTATTAGCAGTATGGCAAAAGAAAAACGGAGCAAAACAGAAGCTAAAGCCAAAAACCCCTGGGTTATGGAAATGGAAGGGATTATGGGAGAATTTCTAGGCACAAAGGTTCAAATAGTCCAGGGAAAGAAAAAGGGAAAGATAGAAATTGAGTACTATAATGCCGAGGACCTGGAAAGAATTCTGGAGCTGTTAAAAGGATAATGTTTCACGTGAAACATTAAAGGGGAGAGGTTGCGTACGAACAGGGGTTTGGTATGGGAAGGCCCTCGGCGGTGTATGTAAGGATAGGGCCGGAGGGCATCAGGGTAGGGGGTAAAGCATCTATAATATGCACAAAGGATGTGCCAGTATGAATTGCCCGCAAAACTCAACCAAAGGGTTCGACGCGAGGGTTGATATTTATTCGCCTGCGACATAATATATATTGTGTCAATGTGAAAACTGGGGGAGTGTTTTATGCAAAACACTCCCCCGGGAAACGCTGAAAGGAGAACGAAATATGATATATCTTGATAACGCAGCTACTAGCTTCCCGAAACCCGAAAGAGTTTATGTGGAAATGGACAAGTGCATGAGACAGTACGGAGCCAATCCCGGCAGGTCGGGACACAGGCTCGCCCTCGAGGCGGGAAGAGCCCTTTACCGAACCAGAGAGAGGTTGTGCATGCTTTTCAATATAGACAATCCCATGCAGATAGTGTTTACCTCCAACGCCACCGAATCCCTAAACCTCGGTATAAAGGGGCTGCTTAAGTACGGGGACCACGTTATAACCAGTTCAATGGAGCACAACTCGGTGGCAAGGCCTCTGACGGCACTTAAGGAAAAGGGAATAGACACCACCTTCATTCGGTGCGATTTTCGGGGGATACTGGACCCGGAGGATATTGAGAAGACCATAAAAAAGAACACGGCCCTAATTGTTGTAACTCATGCTTCCAATGTAACAGGGACTCTTATGCCCATTAAGGACATAGGAGCCGTTGCCAAAAAAAAAGGAATACCCTTTATGGTGGATGTTGCCCAAACGGCGGGGGTGTATGATTTAGACGTGAAGGAAATGAATATAGATATGCTTGCCTTCCCCGGGCATAAAGGGCTATTGGGACCCCAGGGAACAGGGGGGCTGTATATAAGCGAAGAGCTGGATGTAATGCAGATGAAGGAAGGTGGCACCGGAAGCAATTCTGAAAATTTGGTGCAGCCGGCCATAGCACCGGACAGGTATGAAAGCGGTACGCCAAATACGCCGGGTATAGTCGGTCTTGGGGAAGGCGTCGGTTTTATACTGGACAGGGGGACGGCCGCGGTTAGAGAACACGAAGAGAAACTGACGGGTATGCTGCTGGAGGGTTTTGGGGAAATTGACGGAGTTAAAATATATGGGCCAAAAAACTCAAAACTTAAGGCCGGGGTGGTTTCTATAAATATTTTGGACGGGGATTCTGGAGAGATAAGTTATATACTGGACAAATCCTACGATATTGCAACCCGTGCAGGGCTGCACTGCGCTCCCCTTGCCCACAGAACGATAGGGACTTTTGAACAGGGAACTATAAGGTTTAGCGTAGGGGTTTTTAATACCAGGGAGGATATTGAAGCCGCTATTAAGGCAGTGGAGGAGATTGCTTCGGAATTAAGGTGATTTTTAGATTAGGCTTCATGAATACCCGTTTATGCAAAAATGCTTTAGAGGGAACTTGTGCCTTGCTAAACCATTTTAAGCTTGCGCTTTCGTTTCATGAAGCCTGATGATGGTTTTTACCAAAGCCTATTAGGACTGTTTTTTTTCTTTCCACCTCGGGAGTATCATAGTCTTCTGTAGGGCCTTTATTATTATAAGAGTGAGTGGCCCTAGCAGCAGTCCTATTACGCCAAATATCCGCATTCCAAGATACAGTGATATAAGCGTTGCCAGCGGATGCAGTCCTATGTTTTTGCCCATTATTTTTGGCTCTATTATCTGTCTTGTTACTACTATAACGCCGTAGAGTATCAGTAGCGCAATTGTCATGGGGTAGTTGTTCATGAACATGTTTATAATCGCCCAGGGTATTATTACAGACCCCGTGCCTAAAATGGGCAGAGCGTCTACCACACCGATGAATATTGCCATTGTTAGGGCGTAGTTAACGCCTATGAGATGAAGGCCGGTTATCGTTATCAAGAATGTTATGCCCATAATGGTGAGCTGAGCCCGGATAAACCCTCCCAGTGCCTTCAAAAGGTCGTCATAGACACTTTTTATTCTGTTTAATACAGGCTCCGGAATCTGTGAAACAAAAAACTCGCGTATTTCATACATGTCTTTGCTCATCATATACGAAGAGATTATCATTACTATTACAAACAGAAAAGTTTTTGGGAAAATAGCCAGCAGGCTCATTGACCTGCCAATTGTCACGCTAATTGCCGACGTTAACGAATTTATCAGGTTTATGATACCGGATTTAACCAGTTCGGTGGTCTCCGGTGGTAGGTTTATATAAATATTTTGTCCGTAGGAAATCATATCCTCAGCAGCAGCTCTTAGGGTGAGGGCGTACTGCGGGAGACGTTCAAGCATATTGCTTAGCTCCACAATAAGCCGCGTGGTTCCGACAATAACAAGAAGCGTAAAAAGGGCGTAAAACAAAAGCACAAAGCATATGGAAATAAAACCCCGGGGTAGCTTTGCCTTTTTTTTAAGGAGGTCCACAGCCGGGTTTATCAGCATAGCAACTATCCAGGCTATTATAAAGGGTAAAATATAGGCAAACAGCTCTTTAATGAGCAGGTATATAATAAGTATTATTCCGATTACGAATAGGGTCTTGAAAAAGTATACAGTATATTTCTGGTACTGCTGCACAATCCACCCTCCTTGTTGAACTTTATATATCAATTATGGTTCGATTTACTGTAATTAATAATAGTTTAGCATAATAATATGGCAAAGTATATACCAGGCATACGCAATTTCCAGCCGAAACCCCTTATATATTCCTAATTGATGAAGTGCCGGAGATGGTTTCGGGTAATACGAGGATGAATAGTGCGGATAATTTTTGGCGGCCACCCGGTGAAGGTTAGAAGGAAATTGTCTATCGGTGTAGAATATGTATACAGACAAATCACTTCCCATTATAGTCCTTTGCGCCGTCGGGATAGTAGCCTTATTTTTTTGTTCGGCCTTAATGTCGTAAAAACAAAATGGCCAAAACCGATATCCCCCTCCGCAGGAAGAGGAGGAAGCGGGGAAAAAACTATTCAGTAGGGGGTATCTTAATGAAGATTGGGTATATTGTAAATCCTGTAGCGGGCAAAAAGAATGCCGCCAGACATGTTCCCCGGATAGAGCAGACTACAAAGGACATGGGTTATGAGGCCGCCATATACATAACCGATAGACCGGGAGACGCTGTAGAAAAGACCGCCGAGGCAGTCCGGGAGGGCTGTGATGTTGTGGTAGCTGTTGGAGGGGACGGGACAGTCAATGAAGTGGTTAACGGTTTAGACGGCATCAGCGTTGTTATGGGCGTGATTCCGGCGGGTTCGGGGAATGACTTTTCTAGGACTCTGCGGATACCGCAGGACTTTGAAGGGGCCCTGGACTGTATACTTAAGGGCAGGACCAGGACGGTGGATGTCGGCACAGTGAACGGAAAACGCTTTGTTAATGTGGCCAGTATCGGATTTGATACTCAGGTAGTTATGGAAACCAATAGAATTAAAAAAAGGATACCGGGACCCCTGGCCTATGTCCTTGGTGTTTTTAAGGCTTTGACCGGTTATAAAGCCTTTGATATAGAGCTGGAGACCAAGGACAATATAATAAGGAAACGGGCGGCACTGGTGGCGGTGGCTAACGGCATGTTTTACGGCGGTGGTATGAAAATAGCCCCCAGGGCCGTGGTGGACGACGGGTTGTTTGACGTATGCCTGGTGGAGGACATGCGAAGGCTGAGGATACTAAGACTCTTCCCTATTATATACTCGGGCAGGCACCTTTTGCGGCCAGAGGTGAAATACTTCAGAACAACCAGAATACGGATAGAATGTCTGGGTGGATATATAAACTCTGACGGAGAAATTATTGGTCCCTGTCCGGCGGATATGGTACTGCAAGCCGGAGGCCTAGTTGTTATAGTACCCTAAGAATAAAAGCGGCGCATCAGGAGGAAAATACTCCTGGAGGTGTCGCTATGGCAAAGACCATTGCAGTGGACGGCAGGTTTCAAAGCCTTATAGAGGGTCTTAGGGAAAGAGGGTATGAGGTTGTGGACCTTTATAGGCCGCATACCGGAGTGAGTGCTTGTATATACTACACCGGTATCAGGGACTTTCACAACGCGGATTTTTCCGATAATACCGCAGTGCTTATGATAGACGGGAAGGGCAGGACGGTTGAAGACATAGAAGCTATATTACAAAGGGGAGTTTACAGTTCTCTTTTTTAGGGGGTATATAATGTTTAAAAACCGAAGGACGGCAGGCCTTAAACTGGCCGGTTTCCTTAAAGAGTACCGGGGAGAAGGCGTGGTAATACTGGCGGTACCAAGGGGAGGGGCACTGGTTGCCAATGCGATAAGGGAAGAATTAAAGTGCGAGTGGGATTTGATAATACCAAAAAAACTAGGTGCTCCCTTTAATAGAGAGATTGCCATTGGTGCGGTTACCCAGGACGGAACTCTGCTGCTGGACGAGGAGATGGTTATGTACCTTAACGTCAGCAAGGAATACATAGAGAGGGAGAAGAAAGCCCAGATAAACGAAATAAAAAGAAGAATGAAACTTTATATGGGAGACAGGTCCCCGGTATCAATAAAGGGTAAAAGGGTTATACTGGTGGACGACGGTATAGCCACAGGTTTTACAATAAAGGCGGCCATTAAATCTATTCAGAAATCGGGAGCCTCGGAGATAATTATCGCGGTACCGGTGGCCCCAGACGATGTCGTGGAGGGACTGCTGGAGATAGTGGACAGTGTTGTATGCCTTGAAAGCCCCTATCCCTTTTATGCGGTCGGCATGTTTTATGAGGACTTTCATCAAACCTCCGACAAGGAAGTTATGGAACTGTTTAACAGATAAGGGACGGCGGATTGAGTTTATACCCTGCCGCATCTGTCCTGCGGCACAAACCGGGCCGGTGAGGACCCGCTTGTTGTTTTCCGGAAGCTGTAGTGTATACCGGAAGAAATGATATTTGCCATTTTCATAACAAGGCTTAATCGTGTGTTCTGCAGAATAAGGTATTCCATAAAACCTCCAAAGTTAACAATTCCGCTTACATGCATATCCCCAACGCTGGGGAGTGTTTTTTTTACTCCTGCACCGGGTCTTAAAGGGCCCTCAGCTATAGTGATATGTCCTATTCTTTCCATTGTTCCTAGGCTCGCGTCAACAGCGATGGTAAAGGGATTAGTATAAAGGTCCCGGATTTCTGCAAGGGTTTCCTTAAGGTTCTTGGCGTGTACCGGGTTGTCCAGGGTTCCGTAAACAAGGAAACGGTTATTGTTGTGCATCGCTGAAAGCTTATGTCCTACAAGGGGACCAAGGCAGTCGCCGGTAGACCTGTCCGTTCCGATACACAGTACAATAACGGGGTCCCTGTCACTTTTATAGCACAAACCGAAGCAGTCGGAAAAGGTCTCCGAGAACCGGGACAGGGGGAGGGCGGTGCTTATATCAACGGTTGCATAGTAAGTTCGGGGGGGAAATGCCATGGTTTAATCCTCCGTCAGTTTTGTTAATAACAGTTTATTTAGCAGTGGTCGGCAATATTACAGTCTACAGTTTTTCCGCAGGCAGGTTAATAATACATGGTAATATTCTCTATATAAATTTATGTACTATTTGCCTTAGGGGGAAGGAATTCCAGCGGTGTTAAAGAATAAATGAGGAAAGAACTAAAGGGGTTTTTCCTTATGAGATATAAAAGGTTTAAGGGAGAAAAAAAAGGAGGATACTTGGCTCTCCTTATACTGGCAGCCGTGGTCATAACATGTTTGGCTTATCCCTTTTTCTACTCGGCCTTGTTAAAAAAGGAATTCAACCCGAACAATCTAATAAGGGTTTCGGATTTCAAGTCGAACGGGGAAACCCGGGAAGGGTTTGCGGTGTTTTCCGGCAAACTGGCGAGTTTTCAGGGAACAACCCTTAAGCTCCAGGCCGGAGACGGCGATACGTTATGGGAAAGGCGGATGGACATAAAGGAGCCCTTTATTGCGGCCCTTGAGGATATAATTGCAGTAGCGGATATGGAAAAGGGGATTATTTACGGAATTGACGGTCAGGGCCAAGACTTGTGGCAGACTGCGCCGGCAAGCGGTATTATAAGGATGGGCACCGACGGCAGGCATATATGGGTAATATCACGACAGCGGGAACAGGCGGTAGTGGAGGTTTTTAACCAAAGCGGTATTAAAATATCATATCTTCAAATAGACGGCGCGGAATTGACGGGGGTTTCGGTATCCCGCGAAGGGGCCTTTACAGCGGTGTCTACTGCCAGCGTAAAGGATGGAAGCATAACCGGCAGCGTTATTCTGTATAACAGTGACGGTGCCATACTATGGGCGAAAAGCTACAGGGACAGTCTGGTTATGGGAATAGGGTTTGCCGATGAGCATTCTCTTATTATTCTTACGGAAGAAACACTTATGAGTTTGAGTACAGGGGGGGACATACGCTGGCAGAGGGAGATTGAGGGGTATATAACAAGGCTTCTGTTAACCGATAAGGGCGTAACGGCGATTAATTTAAGCGATGACTACCGAAACGGTGTACCCGGGAGTGGTACCGATGAAACGGTGCTGTATGACAGAGAAGGTAACCAATTGGGACGGTTCCGGCACAATGAAAGGATTACAGGACTTACGGAGGGTCAGCACTGCATAGGTATTTATTCGGGCAGGCGGCTTAAGAAAGTGCCCTTAGACGGCAGGGAAGCATCGGATAAAGAGTTTGACGGTGACCTGATGGCGGTATATTTATTGGAGAACAATTTTATTGCATACATTTCGGCGGATAAATTATACTTTGAATCCGTGTTATGATGGGGGGTGCAGGCATGAATTGGGTAGATGGCGTAATTATAGCGATTCTTATAGTGTCCACTGTAAGGGGATATTCGGAGGGGTTTGTACTGTCGCTTATGAACATAGTAGGGCTGGTTACGGCTATTATTGCTGCCCGGCTGTATTTTGTTGACCTCGCCGGTTACCTGAGGGACAGTACCGTGCTGTATGAAAGGATATACATTGCCGTTTTAAAAGGACTGGAGGGGAGCAGTCCCATGCTGCGGGACACCGGTTCCGGTGGTTGGGAACTGCCCGTGGAGTTGGGAGAGCTTTTTCCGTTTATCAATGCAGCACCGGTTACAGGTGATGCGGTGATGGCGGGCATCGCTCAGGCAATAAGCGGCATAATAATCTCCCTTTTAAGCATTATATTAATATTCTTAGCCGTAAGACTGGCATTCATATTGATTATAGCCTTTTTGAACTCCATAACCGCTCTGCCGGTGTTGAAACAGTTCAACAAGCTGGGAGGTATTATGGTGGGCTTTTTAAAGGGCGTCCTGGGGCTGATGCTGACCTTTGCACTAATAATTCCGGTAACGGCTGTTTTCCCCGCCCAATGGCTTTTGAAGGGCATAGAAGGATCGGCCACAGCGGTATTATTCTACAGGTATAATTTTATTGTACCATGGGCAATGGAAATAGTATCAAGGATAATCTATATATAGTTGCCCATAGTCAACGTAAAAATAAGGAGGTGTTTTCTTTTGGAAAAACAGATAGACGCAAGGGGATTAAACTGTCCGCAGCCGGTAATACTTACTAAAAAAGCCCTTGACGAGATTGAGGAGGGACGGGTGACAACCATAGTGAATTCCGAGACCGCCCGGGAGAACATAAAAAAACTGGCGGCCAGCATGACCTGCAGCGTGGACGTGCAGGAGGTCGGCGGCGAATACCATATAAGCATATTAAAGGAGAAGGGTCTTGAAGGCCCGCAGTTTGAAAACGTAGCGGGCAAAAATGGGCTTATAGTCCTTATAGGCAGCGATATTCTTGGAACGGGGGATAAAACCCTGGGCCGGATACTGATGAATGCGTATATTAAAACGTTGGTAGAGGTGTGCCCGCTGCCCGAAACAATAATACTAATAAACAGCGGTGTAAACCTGTCGATAGAAGGCTCCGAAGCCCTAAAACCGCTTCTCGAATTGGAAAAAATGGGAGTTGAAATATTATCCTGCGGGACCTGTCTTGACTATTACAGTATAAAGGAAAGGCTTGCGGTAGGCCAGGTCTCCAATATGTATACTATAGCCGAAAAACTAAACAACGGAGTAAATACAATAGCTTTGTAGAAAGGCGTATATATGAAAACAAACGGATACTATATTCTGGCGTTTGATTCCACGCACCATGCCATAAGGGTCGAGGAACAGTTGAAACAAAGGGAACTGGGGGGAGAGATGGTCCCAACCCCCAGGGATATAGATGCAAGCTGCGGGCTGTCCATAAGGTTCTTGGAACGCAATCTTGAACTGGTTAGGGACCTGGTGGATTCTTCCAAAAACAGGGTAAGGCTGTACAGGGTGGACGGCGTCGGGGGAAAGGCTGTTTATATCGAGCAGGAGCTGTAAAGGGGGAGTAAAAGAAAATGTCTGAGTTTTTACAGAGCATAAACTTTGATGGGGTCTCTTTCATTGCCATTGGACAGAATATAATAAAAATAATACTCGTGGTATTTGCCGTAAAAGCTTCCATTAGGATTTTAGGGGCTTTTTCGGACAAATTTTATCAAAAACAGGCAGAAAGCCGTTTCGCTGACGATATAAAGAAAATAAAGACAATGAGTGCCCTTACAAGGAGCATAATTACCTATACCCTATATTTTATTGGGCTTACAATGATAATTACGATTATGGGGATACCGGCTTCTTCCATCCTTGCTACCGCCGGGATTGGAGGCCTTGCTATCGGGTTTGGAGCGCAAAACCTGGTGCGAGATGTAATAACCGGATTTTTTATACTCTTTGAGGACCAATATGCCGTAGGGGACTATATTTCGCTGGACAAGCACTCAGGCGTGGTGGAGGATATAGGCATAAGAATTACCCAAATAAGGGGTTTTAACGGGGACCTGCATATAGTGCCCAATGGAAACGTGTCCTATGTAACCAACCACAGCAGGGGCGATATGAGGGTGCTGTTCGACGTAAGCGTTGCCTACGAGGAGGATATAGACAAAGCCATTAAGGCCATAGAGGGGTATTTTGGGGAGTATAGGAAGAACGAACCCCAGTTAACGCAGGGACCAAAAGTGCTGGGGGTTTCAGACCTGGGGGATTCCTCGGTGGTGCTTAAAATTTGGGCAAAAACAAAGGCTATGGAGCAGTGGAGGGTAGAAAGGGAACTCAAAAAGGGAATAAAGGAAACCCTTGACAAAGAGGGCATAGAAATACCATATCCCAGAAGGGTAATACTAAACAAATAGGAGGGAGAGGACCTATGCCTCTTAGGATTGAACTGGGAGACGTTGCCCAAATGAAAAAGAAGCACCCCTGCGGGAACGACCTGTGGGAGGTGGTAAGAACCGGGATGGATATAAGGATTAAATGTCAAAAATGCGGAAGACAGGTTCTAATGCCCCGGGAGATTTTTGAAAAAAGGGTCAAAAGGGTCTTGAAAGCCGACAACGATGAAAGGTAAATATTGTTGCATTGAAAAATGCGCTGTGGTAGAATACTATAGTACATCCTTGCTCTACCGTTTGTAGGGCCGTTAGTCCAAAAGGAGGTGAACAGATGAGTAAATACGAATTGCTTTTCATTCTTGACCCGGAGCTTGAAGAGGAGACAAGGAAATCCTTTATCGAAAGGATTAAGGGTATTGTTCAGCAGGACGGCGAAATAGAGGCTGTTGACGAATGGGGTACCAGGAAGCTTGCCTATGAAATCAACAAGAAAAATGAAGGCTATTACGTAAAGATGAACTTTACGGCTGGGAACGAAATTCCCAGAGAGCTTACCAGGGTTTTCAGGATTACCGAGAGCGTTATAAGACATCTTATTGTTAATGAGGATGAATAAATCAGGGTGGTGAATAAAATGATGAACAAAGTATGTCTTGTGGGAAGACTCACAAGGGACCCTGAATTGCGTGTTACACCGGGGACCGGTACCCAGGTAGCAACCTTCACGCTGGCCGTGGGTAGGAACTATAAAAATAGGCAGGGCGAGAGGGAAACGGATTTTATTCGTATCGTTACCTGGAGAAAGCTGGCCGAGTTGTGCGCTACTTACCTCGGAAAGGGCAGACTGGCAGGGGTAACGGGCAGGATACAGACAAGAAGCTGGGAGGACGACAGTGGTCAAAGAAGGTCCATTACCGAAGTGGTGGCGGACGAGGTTGTTTTCCTCGATAAAGCGCCCGGTACCGGTGGAGCCGGAGAATCCAAGGAATACAATAGGGATAAGGACGGTTCCGACGATGACTTCTATCCTATAGAAGAGGATTCGGACCTGCCGTTCTAGCAAAGGGAGGGATATTAGTGAAACGCAAAACCCGAAAAGGCAAAAAGCGGGTGTGCAATTTTTGTATTGACGGCATCGACAAAATTGATTATAAAGATGTAAGTAAGCTCCGAAAGTACATTACCGAAAGGGGAAAGATAATTCCCAGGAGGATAAGCGGGAACTGTGCCAGACACCAAAGGCAGCTTACTATAGCAATAAAAAGAGCCAGGAACATTGCGCTCCTGCCCTTTACGGCCGACTAAGAGAGCTATATGCTCTCTTTTTATTACTCTGACTAAACAAATGGAATTGAGACTATATTTTTACAAATTGTTTAGTTAAAAAGAGTTATAATATTGTGGTAGGACTAAAAATGTTTTCGTCGCAATGGAGTTTAAGGGGGGAGCAGGGGATGGCGTCTACTGAGGATAAGATGGAAGTAATCAGGGACATGGGGTTGGTTGAGTGGCTGAAATGTGAAATGCTGTCGGGGGTGGCGTCCTTTTACCAGCTTATGCACAGGGATGGCAGGGAGAATCAGGAGGCCGTATCGGATGTTATAGCCAATATAATACTGGTGGCTTACCTGCTTGCACGGAGACTGGGAATGACCTATGCCGCGATCGACCTGAAGATACAAAACAAGATTAAACTGGGAATCACCGAGGACCACGAAGTGGAGAAAAGGTACAAAGACCTGTCAGAGTTGGCGGGTTATTTGAATAGAAACAGAAGGCAGGTATGACGGATGGACAGGGATAGCAATGTAAAGGCACTGGCGAATACCGCATTGGCAACGGCGTTGGCGGTAATAATAGCAATTGTAGGTTTGTTTGTTCCGGTTTTGGCCCTTGCTTCACTGCTTTGGCCGGTCCCGGTAATAGTAATAGTCAAAAGGTACGGGCTACGGTACGGGGTCTATTCCACAATAGCCTCCGGCCTTATTGTCGGCATGATTTCGGAGCCCATATATGCAGCTTACGTAATACTCTCCTATGGTGCCCTGGGGCTATCCATAGGCTACGGTGTACACAAAGACTACAGGGCGGGCAGGATACTAACCATAACTTCAGTTGTATCACTGTTGTCCAAGCTGCTTTTAATGTACGCCGTAACCCGGATTATGGGAGTAAACCCCCTGGAGGTGCAGATTGAATCCATGGAGAAGGGGTTGGAGCTTTCCATGGGTTTTTACGGCAGAATGGGCCTTGATGTGCCGGAGGAAATGAGGGAGGCACTGTTTTCATCCTTTGAGCTGCTGAAGATTACGCTGCCGGCTCTTCTGATAATAGTTGCGATAATGGACTCCTATCTTAACTATACGGTGGCCCGGATTGTGCTTAAGAGGCTGGGCCTTACACTGGATGCGCTCCCGCCCTTTGCGGAATGGAGGGCTCCCGGCAACCTGACGGTAGGGTTCCTGCTGCTTATGGTGCTGTCCATAGCAGGCGGCTATCTCGGATTGGGAAACATCGACGTGATAATGGGCAATATACTGCTTTTGTTTCAAATGGTTTTTCTGGTCCAGGGCGTTTCGGTGGCATACTTTTTTTTGCTGCGCCGGGGTGTAAACAAAATTCTTAGGATACTGCTTATAGTACTAATACTGTTCAACCAGCCCCTGGCACTGGCGGCTATGTTCGCCGGGATTCTGGATGTTTTGTTTGATTTTAGGAAAAGATTTACCCAAAAAGGCGGCAGTTAAGTACGGGCCGCGGCTGGTTAAGGAGTAAAAGGATGAAAAGCATCAGTTTTATTAAACTGGTAAAACCGAATACTGCCATATACCTGTGGAGCGTTCTTGTGCTGGTCCTTCCTTTGGCTTATTATAATGCATACCTTGGATTTATAGGAGCCCTACTGTTGGTTTATCTTGTTTATTACAGCCGCTCGGTAATGCACAGCCAAAAGGAGCAGTTGACCGAATACGTGGAAAACCTGTCCTTTGACATAGACAACGCCATAAGCAGTACTCTTATAGGGCTGCCCCTACCCATGGCAATGGTGGACGAAAAGGGCAGCATCAACTGGTATAATTCACGGTTTGCCGAAATGGTACAGGCAGAGGACTTGCTGGGCAGCAGCATCAAAGAGCATATAAAGGATATTGATATTAACTTGATAATGCAGCATAAAAAGGACATGGAAATACAGGTAACAAATGCAGATAGACATTACAGGGTTATCTATAATATAGTAGAGACATCAGGAGTTAAAGGACGCAAAAGGAAGACCGGCATGATATACTTTGTGGACATAACCGATTGTGTGAAAGCCCAGCAAGAGATGAAAAGCAGGAGTACCGTGATTGCCCTTATACAGGTGGACAGCCTTGACGAGATAATATCGGGTATCGACGCCGATATTATCTCGTCGCTGGAGTCGGAGATAGACAAGAGATTGTACAGATGGGCGGAGGATATAAAGGGAGCCATACAAAAGTATGACGACGGCAAATACATACTGGTGTTTGAGAAGGAATGGCTTACAAGGCAGCAGCAGAAGAAATTTGCCATACTGGATGAAATAAGGGACATAAATCTTGGAAATCCTATACCCCCGACCTTAAGCATCGGGATAGGGACCAATGGCGGAGACCCGGCCCGGCTGATACAGTTTGCTAATGCTGCTATGGATTTGGCACAGGGAAGGGGCGGCGACCAGGCGGTGGTTAAGGTGGAGGACAGGCTGTATTTTTACGGTGGTAAGACCAGGGAAGTGGAAAAGAAAACAAAGCTTAAGTCCCGGGTAATTGCCCATGCCCTTCGTCATCTAATACTCCAGAGCGGCAGCGTACTCATTATGACCCACCGGTTTGCGGACCCCGATACTCTCGGTGCCGCGGTAGGAATGTACAGGGGGATAAAATCCCTTGGTAAAAATGCAAAGATTATAATGAACGGGACTAACCCGTCAATAAAAACAATATATTCCCGGATTATGGAGGACGAAGAATACTCGTCCCTGTTCATAGGCTGCAGGGAAGCCCAGAGCATTGTGAATGGGGAGACCCTTTTGATTATTGTTGATACCCACAGGCCGGGATTTTCTGAGTGCCCGGAGGTGTTGCCAAGGGCGGGCAACGTTGTGGTGATTGACCATCATAGGAGAAGCCCCGACTTTATTGAGGATGCGGCCCTGGTATACCAGGAGACCTATGCCTCCTCTACCTGCGAGTTGGTCACCGAGATACTTCAATACATTAGCGAGGGAATAAGAATACGACCCATCGAGGCTGAAGCCCTTTTGGCCGGGATTATTATAGACACGAAAAACTTTACATACAAAACCGGGGTAAAAACCTTTGAGGCAGCCTCATTCCTGCGGCGTATGGGGGCAGACACAACAGCTGTCAAACAGCTCTTCCAGGATGATATGGATACCTTTGTGGCCAGGGCTGAAACGGTAAAAAACGCACGGATGGTACACGGGTCCATAGCCATATCCGTATGTCCCGAGGGTATTGAAAGTCCGCTTCTTGTTACCGCCCAGGCAGCCAATTCCCTTTTGGATATACGGGGTGTAAAGGCCGCTTTTGTACTTTGTAAATATAACCAGAACATATTTATAAGCGGCAGGTCGTTGGGAGAAATAAACGTTCAGCTTATTATGGAAAGCCTCGGCGGAGGAGGACATATGACGGTGGCGGGGGTTCAACTTACAGGGGTGGAGGTGGAAGAGGCCCGGGTAATGCTGGAGGAAGCTCTTAACCAATATATAGAGGAAGGTGATGTATGATGGAAGTTATACTCCTTAAGGATGTAAAGGGACAGGGCAAAAAGGGGGAGGTGATAAAGGTAAGCAACGGGTATGCCAGGAACTTCCTGCTGCCTAAGGGATACGCAGTTATGGCCACCGAAAAGGGTAAAAAAAAGATAAGTGAGCAAAATGCAATGATGCGTAAGAAAATGCAGACCGAAGAGGCGATGGCTAAAGAACGGGCGGAAAAGATATCGTCCCTTAAGGTGGAGCTTATGGTCAAAGCCGGCGAAAACGGTAAGCTCTTCGGCTCGGTGACCGGGAAGGATATAGCTGAGGGGCTTAAAGCCCAGCACGGTATAAAGGTGGACAAGAAAAAAGTTGTACTGCCTGAGCCCATTAAAAACACCGGTGAATTCAAAGTAGAAATAAAGGTATATCCAGAGATATCAGCTATGCTGGAAGTTATAATAGCGCAAGAATAGAAAAGGGGAGTTCATGTTGGAGGGAAACGCAGAAAAATACATAGCCAAGTCAGTCGGTTCTGAGCATAAACCGGATAAAAGGATGCTGGAAAGACAGGTATCGGTCCTTGGAGAAATGCTTATTGACAGTATGGGGGTAAAGGCCTACAACGAAAAAGTCAGGGAATTCAGGCTTGAGGAGACATTACAGGGGAACGATGTGGTTCTGAAAATACATGCTTTACAGAGAATTGCCCTTGGCCCGGAAGCTAAACCTCCCCAGCCGGAGGACTGTCTTGTTGCGGTTAAGGAGTTGCGTACCAGAATTATCGATATGCTGGCCCAAAGGGTGGTAAAGGAAAGGATAAACAAGGAACTCCAGGACAGGATTCAGCAGCGACAGGACCAATACATGCAGGAACTTAAACTGGCCATTCTGAAAAAACACTCGGGGCCGGAGAATCCAACCACGCTCAAAAAATACGCCAGTCTGCAGGAACTGGAGCGAAGAAGCCTGGGCAAGTCCATAATGGAGGTGCTCAGGCCTTCGACCGTTGACGAGATAGTTGGCCAGCAGAGGGCCATAAAGGCACTTATGGCAAAGATTGGTTCTCCCTATCCCCAGCATGTACTGCTCTATGGCCCCCCGGGAGTGGGGAAGACCTCCGTAGCACGGCTGGCGCTGAAGGTGGCAAAGACCAAGAAGCATTCCCCCTTTACCGGGGATTCCAGCTTTATCGAGGTGGACGGAACCACTCTGAGGTGGGATACAAGGGAAATAGCAAATCCCCTTCTTGGGTCAGTACACGACCCCATATACCAGGGAAGCAACAAGGAGCTGTCCGAGACGGGTATTCCCGAGCCTAAGACAGGGCTTGTGACCCAGGCCCACGGAGGGATACTGTTTATAGACGAAATAGGTGAGATGGACCCGGTACTGCAGAACAAACTTCTGAAGGTGTTGGAGGACAAAAGGATTAGTTTCGAATCCATATACTACGATGATTCCAACAAAAATATTCCCCTTTATATACAAAAGCTCTTTGAAGAGGGAGCACCGGCGGATTTCATACTGATAGGGGCCACCACCCGACAGCCGGAAAGTATAAACCCGGCGTTCCGCTCAAGATGTACCGAGGTATTCTTCGACCCTTTAACCCCTGCGGATATTGTAATAATAATAAATAATGCAATTGATAAACTGGGGGTACAAATTGAAAAGGGTTGCGCAGAGATTATAAGTCAGTATACAATAGAAGGGCGGAAAGCTGTCAATATTTTGGCGGATGCGTATAATATAGCAATTACAAGTGCGGATTGTGCCCCTGAAGAGGTGCGTATAAGTTGCAGTGACGTATACACCGTTATACAGAACAGCCGGCTTGCTCCCTGTGTCAGGCTTACCGATAAGATTCACTCAAGAATCGGCAGGGTACTGGCCTTGGGAGTGGCAGGATATATCGGTTCGGTCTTGGAGATAGAAGCGATAGCCTTTCCGGCACTCAAAAAGGGAGAGGGAACCATAAGGATTAACGATACCGCCGGTTCCATGACAAAGGATTCGGTGTTTAATGCGGCGGCGGTAATAAGAAAAATATCCGGTGAATTTGTTAGCGATTATGACGTCCATGTAAACTGCATAGGAGGGGGAAGGGTTGACGGGCCCTCGGCAGGAATAGCGATTCTTACCGCCCTTGCCAGTGCCATTACCCAAAGGCCCGTAAGGCAGGACATAGCGGTGACGGGAGAGATTTCCATACAGGGAGAGGTAAAACCGGTAGGGGGAATAATCGAAAAGATATATGGAGCAAAACAAAACGATATGTCAGCGGTAATAATTCCTGCTAAGAACTCAAAAGAAGTGCCTGCTGACCTGTCGGGTATAGAGGTTTATGCAGTGAAAAGGGCGGAAGAGGTGCTAGAAATACTCTTTTCGGATAATTAGGTGGTGGATAATATGAAGGCCATAGGAAAAATACCTCCCCACAGCATAGAAGCAGAGCAGTCAGTTTTAGGTGCTATGCTGCTTGACAGGGATGCAATAATAACCGTTTCCGAGCATATAAAGCCGGAGGATTTTTACAAGGACAGCCACAGGGAAGTCTTTGAGGCGGTGGTGGAGCTCTTTGAAAAGGGTGAGCCGGTTGACCTTGTAACTCTTTCGGAGCAGCTTAGACAGAGGGATACCCTTGAAGCCGTCGGAGGTGTGGCTTTTTTGACCGATCTGTCCTCTAGCGTCCCCACCATAGCCAATGTAGACCATTACGCCAGGATTATCCAGGAAAAGGCTTTATTGAGAAGGCTTATTAGAGCCTGTGGAGAAATATCCGATATGAGTTTTGAAGCGGCGAAGGAAGCGGCGGATATAATAGAGTTTGCAGAAAAGGGGATATTTGATATTTCCCAGAGGAGGACCTCCAAGGGGTTTATTCTACTTAAGGATATACTTGTTTCCAGCTTTAACAGGATAGAGGAACTGTACAATACCAAGGGCAGGCTCACCGGGGTTCCTACCGGTTTCATGGACATTGACAGTAAGACCTCCGGGTTGCAAAGAAGTGATTTGGTACTGGTGGCCGCAAGGCCTTCCATGGGAAAGACCGCCTTTGCACTTAATATTGCCCAGTACGCAGCCCTGAAAGCCAAGGTTTCGGTGGCCATATTCAGTCTTGAGATGTCAAAGGAGCAGCTGGTAAACCGTATGATTTGTGCCGAGGCTAATATAGACAGCCATAAGCTTCGTACGGGAAATCTCGGGGACGACGACTGGCCCAAGCTTGCTGCTGCAGTGAGCAGGCTTTCGGAGGCAAATATCTATATAGATGATACGCCGGGGATAACGGTGGCGGAGATGCGTTCCAAGTGCAGAAGGCTCAAGCTTGAGAGAGGTCTGGAGCTGGTGCTTATCGATTACCTTCAGCTTATGCAGGGAAGCGGTAGGTCTGAAAGCAGACAGCAGGAAATATCCGAAATATCCAGGTCGCTTAAAGCCCTGGCCAGGGAGATGGACTGCCCTGTTCTGGCCATGTCACAGCTTAGCAGGGCACCGGAAATGCGATCGGAGCACCGTCCAATGCTGTCCGACTTAAGGGAATCCGGGGCAATAGAGCAGGACGCCGATGTGGTGATGTTCCTGTACAGAGATGAATACTATAATCCCGATACAGAAAAAAAAGGTATCGCCGAAATATTGCTGGCAAAACAGAGGAACGGCCCTACCGGTATGGTGGAGCTGGTATGGCTGGACAAGTTTACAAAGTTTGCGGACATGGCGAAATTTAAGGAAGAATAGCGAAATAAGAATGTGTGTTTGTGTATATCTCTGTGGATAGTGTGGATAAATGTGGATATCTATACACCTACTGTTGATAACAAAAGTCCGTGATATATGGTCGGTTTTTGTTTGTAAAGGGTTTTGAGGGATATTAATATTAACAATATTGGTAATGCTATATATAACATGATAAAGACTTTACATCTTCTAGCATGTCATCCTGAGCGAAGCGAAGGATCTATCCAAGAAGATTCTTCACTACGTTCAGAACGACAAAGTCGGATTCTTCGGGCTTCGCCCTCAGAATGACAGACAAAAGTCA
>Ga0172377_10000106_pt1 | contig 70857 bp, 62 predicted proteins | sample Pumphouse3metaG_FD_119749 | JGI IMG/M metagenome (GOLD analysis project Ga0172377, IMG submission 119749) | Leachate microbial communities from a municipal landfill in Southern Ontario, Canada - Pumphouse #3 metaG | ecosystem: Engineered > Solid waste > Landfill > Unclassified | place: Canada...
AACTGAGATCTACCCCTCATGTAAAACGAGCCACATTTGTTTTTCTTGTCACAATGCTCTGCACCGTAAGCTACGGAATCTATATAGAGGGCGGCTCTACATTTGTTGTTGCCGTCATGATTCTTGCTTCTCTTCTCACAGGCCTTGCTGGGCGTCTTCAGATTGTAGAGATCATTGATGCTATCTGTGAAGGCGCCAAGGGACTTATTTGGCTTTTCTTCTTCTTCGTATTGCTTGATCCTTTCATTAACTTCATTTCAGACACAGGTGCTTTCCAGGCTTTAGCCACAATGCTTGAGCCTCTGGTCAAACAGAGCGGAACTGTAGGCTTCATCGGCCTGTCCACCTTGGTTGGCATTTTTGGTGTTCCAGGAGCTGCCGTAGCTCAGGCAGAGGTTATAAATAAAATGTTCGGACCGCTGGTTGAATCACTCAACGTCCCCATGACGCTATGGGTTGTTGTTCTTCTGGTTGGATCTCAAATGACTTCTTTTGCCGTTCCAGAAGGAGATATGCAGGGGCAAATGGGACTTGCCAGATCTGACGATCTTAAGTCCGTACTATGTAACGGTTGGCTCATTGTTGTTTGCACCGTTATTTATGTTCTTATTCGAGCAATTATAGTGGCGATGTAAGATGAGCTGGAAAAAGCAAATAGAACAAGTTCTCATTTCAAAAGGGATGACCAATAAGGCTGGAATCATTATCAAAGATATTAAAAATGATGAAACTTTTTCTCTCAACGGAGAGCAATCGTTTCCCTCTGCCAGTCTCATTAAGCTTTCTATACTATGGACTCTTTTCTCCAAGGAGAACGCAGAGGAGTTATCTCTTAATGAAACCATTACATTAAAAGAAGCGGATAAAGTGGAAGGTGGTCTCCTTCATCTTTATAAAGAAGGGGCAAAACTTCGCCTTGAAGACCTTGCTCTTTTGATGATCGCAGTTAGCGACAATACGGCAACAAACCTTATTATAGATCGACTTGGCATTGATCAAATCAATAACGAAATCAAAAAGCTAGGGTTAAAAGGAACTATACTTGGACGAAAAATGTTAGATTTTGAGGCTAAAAAAGCAGGAAAAGATAACTACACGACACCAGAAGATATATCAAATCTTCTGGGAAAGATACTAACAAGCACATCTCTTCCCGTTTCACGTAGAAAGAGAATGTTGGAGATGCTCTCTGCTCAAAAGCTAAATATTAAACTTCCTTCTTTAGTTCCCTTCAATGACGTTGATGAAATTGAAGGCTTCCTCGCTCATAAGACGGGGGAACTACCTGGCTCAGAACATGATGCAGGAATTTTCTTCTACAATTCAGATCATCCCATTCTTGTCACTGTACTGACAAGGAACCTCTCAAACAGAGTAGCTGGAGTTGATCTATGCGCCCAAATAGGAGCCATTATTTTCGAACATTTTGGGAAAGGCTATTTCGACGCATAATAACAAGGGGCTGCAACAATGCAGCCCCTTGTCTCATAAGATAAAGCAACGTCGTTATTTTAGAGTCCTTCTCGATATTTCTTCAGTGCATCTTTATATGCAACCTGTATAGCCTTTTTAGACGAACCGAAGTATCGTGACTGAATTTCTTCTGTTATTTCTTGTTCATCTTGAAGCAAATAGCGTCCTACAAAAAGGTCTCGAATAAAACGGTGAGTAACATCAAGAGTAACAGAACTCTGACAATCCAGGATAAGAGATGATTCTCTTTCTACAATGAAAGAAATAAAGAAAGCATTAAATTGAAAAGTAATTGGGTTATCGCTTGTCGTTCGTGAGTTGCCTACAATGAGAACTGAATTGTCAGGATAATACTTTTCCATACGCTTCACCTACGAAATATATAGCACAAAATTATAGATAGTCAACAAATTTGACTATTTCTAGAAATTCATCCCCATAACCCGCATTAACCAAGCATAAGAATTCTTCATAAGATATGGGTTGAAGGCAAAAATAACATAAAAGCCCATTGCCATAATAGTATGTAGAATAGAAAAGAATCCTCGATACTCCTCTTTTCTGGCCACGACACCTAAAGCACCCTCGCAAATAAAGAAAGCGGAAAGATAATAAATCCATCCTTTCGTTTCTGGAAGCTGAGCAAAGCGCATAGCTCGAAGAACAGAATATGCCGACCACGCCGTTAAAACATACATCTGGGTAAAGAAAAGAACTATTCTTAAAAGAAAGGAAGTACCTTGAACATGAAGAGATCGCGTTTTACCACTTTTTTTGTTTTCCAAACCTTCAAGTAAATCGTAAACTGATAAAACTCTTGGAACAATATAGCGGCTGTACGAACTTGATAAAACCCAGGCCCAAAGAATAAACGGTAGAGCGAACTTGATATAAAGCACAGATGTTCCTCCTCCCCTAGAACCTTTATATTGCTTATTTATTTTACATCATCTTCGCAAAGCCGATACTAAATTAAGGGGTAAATCTGGGAGGTGATTTATATGGATGCCGTAAATGCTGTTCAAAGTGCAAAAGCACAGGAAGTTTGTCAAAACGTTATGATGGCAACGCAAGCATACACATTAAAGAGCGTCACGCAGCTTCAAGAAAAGATGATGGCCCAACTTTTTGAAAGTATGGGAATAGGGCAAAATTTGAATATTAAAGCATAACGTCTCTATCCAGAAACCCCTTGTAAAGATGGGGGATCCATATCCCCCATCTTTATTCATTATTATCAGTCTCTCTGTCAACGAGAGGTTTTGAATATGCTGTCTCAGAATCCCACGGGAAAAGAATCCACGTATCCTGGCTTACCTGTGTTATATAGGTATCAACGTAAAGACTTCCCTCCGGTTTGGCATATACTGTTGCAAAATACGCTTTGGGAAGCATTTTTCTTACAATCTGTGCTGTTTTTCCAGTATCCACAAGATCGTCAATAATAAGACAATTCTCCCCGTCACCCTGAATTTCTTTTAGTATACTGGTTTCTCCCTGTGTTCGAATTGTATAACTCGAAATACAAACCGTATCTACAAGACGAATGTTCAATTCTCTCGCAATAATAGCCGCAGGAATAAGGCCTCCACGAGCAATCCCTATTATTTTCGTCCATTTTCTTGATAGAAGTCTCCATGCAAGAGCTTTACAATCCCGATGAAGCTGATCCCAAGAAACCGGATACGTTTTATGATACCGCTCTTCACTTCCCATCGTTTAGTGCCTCCCTGAATAGAATAAAAAATGGTAAACTTTATATTACAAGTTTTTCTGAATTAGTGGAATTGCTTATTTCTTTTCTGTTACTTTCTCGTCTATCACTTTTTCCCTTTTCTTTTATCATAATCTTAGTATAATTGTTAACAATCATCTTTATTTTTGATAAGTTCTCACACCAAAAGAACGCTCAAGGAGGGCATGCATAATGAAGAAGAGTCTTGTTGTTTTGTTCGTAGCACTGAGTATCGCCCTCTGCGGAACAGCTTTTGCAGCTGAAGCTATTCCCGCAGAAAAAGTAAATCCTGGTTTTGTGTATATTGGTCCTGTAGGAGATGGCGGATGGACATATATGCATGATCAGGGACGATTAGAAATGGAAGAAGCGTTTCCTGGAGTAAAATCAAGCTTTGTCGAGTCTGTTCCAGAAGGGCCAGACTCTGCACGCGTAATGGAAACTTTCATTCGAAACGGCTCTAAAGTCATATTCGCCACATCATTTGGATATATGGACTTCGTACAAGACGTAGCCAAACGTTATCCCGATGTTGTGTTTATGCACTGTTCCGGTTATAAGAGAGCAGATAACGTAGGAATTTATTTCGGAAGAATGTATCAAGCTCGCTATCTTTCTGGTCTTGTTGCTGGAAAGATGACAAAGAACAATGTTATTGGCTTCGTTGCTGCTCATCCAATACCTGAAGTTGTACGTGGCATTAATGCATTTACACTAGGTGTTCGAAAAGCCAACCCGAAAGCAGAAGTCAAGGTCGTGTGGCTTTTCTCTTGGTTTGATCCGGGGAAAGAAAAGGAAGCAACGAAAGCCCTTATCGACTCTGGTGCCGACGTTATCGCTATGCATGCCGATAGCGGGGCAGCACCTCAGACAGCAGAAGAAGCTGGAGTATATGTTGTCGGTTATAATAACGACATGAGCCAATATGCACCGACCAAACATCTCACTGCACCAATTTGGGATTGGGGAATTGTATATAAACGTGTTATGGAACAAGTTACCACTGGAACCTGGAAATCAGAAGATATTTGGTGGGGACTTAAGGAAGGAATGGTAACTCTTTCTGGATACGGCAAAGATGTGCCAGAAGAAGTCAAAGGTCTTGTAGAAGAGGAAAAGGCTAAAATCATTTCTGGCGAATGGGATGTTTTCAATGGTCCTATTAAAGATCAAAGCGGTACAATAAAAGTTGAATCTGGACAATCGCTTTCAGATGCAGATAAGCTCTCCATGAACTGGTTCGTAGAAGGGGTTAAGGGAGATATGCCCAAATAGAAACCCCTAGAATATAGAGGGAGGGCGCATTTCGCGCCCTCTTTTTTTTGAAAGAGATCGCTGTGAAAGGAAACGTTGCCATGGAAAAAGTCATATCGGCTCCACCACTTATACATATGGAAAACATTACGAAAGAGTTTGCCGGTGTCGTGGCAAACCGTAACATCGATTTCGATGTAAAACGCGGAGAAGTGCACGCATTACTTGGCGAAAATGGCGCAGGAAAATCTACACTCATGAATATATTGTACGGCCTGTACCGCCCAGATAAAGGGCACGTGTGCATTGACGGTAAAAGCGTCTCTTTCTCTTCTCCTAAAGACGCTATTGCGTCTGGAATAGGTATGGTACATCAACATTTTATGCTCATCCCCAGTCAAACTGTCTGGGAAAACATGATATTGGGATTAGAGGGGCTTCCTCAAATTCTTCCACGCAAGGAAATTCACCAGAAAATTATAGATATCTCAGAACAATACGGTTTAGAAGTCGATCCTGACGCAAAAATATGGCAGCTTTCTATTGGGGAACAGCAGCGTGTTGCTATTTTACAAATGCTTTATCGTAGAGCGCGGGTTCTTATTCTTGATGAACCCACTGCAGTACTTACACCTCAAGAATCGCTTCATCTTTTCAAGACCATACGACAAATGACCGCAGAGGGACATGGCATTGTCTTTATTTCTCATAAACTTGATGAAGTTCTTTCTCTCTCAGACCGCATAACTATTCTTCGCAAAGGCGAAAAAACAGGAACTGTTCAAACTCAAAACACATCAAAAGAACAACTCGCCGAATTAATGATGGGAAGAAAAGTAACCTTCACTGTTGCTAGAAAGAGTATTGCCCCGGGAAAAGATATCTTGAAAACCGATAATATTACTGTTCTCGGGGAAAGAGGTCTCCCTACTGTAAAAAATATTTCTATTGCAGTGAAAGAACGGGAAATTTTGGGCCTTGCTGGAATTGCAGGAAACGGACAACAGGAACTTTGTGAAGCTCTGGCAGGGTTACGTCCTTTAAAAGAAGGTCGTATTTTTATCGAGAACGAAGAGATGACTCATCGTTCTCCAAAGCAATATATAGATCGAGGAATTCGATACATTCCCGCAGATCGCAAAGGAACGGGACTTGTTCCCAACATGGACGTAAAAGAAAATTCTATTTTGAAAAAGTACTGGAACAAACCTGTAGCCAAGGGGCCTATGATTGATTGGAAAGCGGTTTTCACTCATGCGATGAACCTTGTAAAAAAATATAGCGTGAGTACACCATCAATGGAAACTCCAGTAAAAAATCTTTCAGGAGGTAATCTTCAAAAGCTTATGCTTGGACGAGAGCTGTGCGATGCACCCAAAGCCCTTATTGCAGTTCACCCCACGTGGGGACTCGATGTTGCCGCTACCCACTTTGTGCGAGAGCAGCTTCTCGAAGAACGTGATCGCGGCGCAGCCATTTTTCTCGTATCTGAAGATTTGGAAGAGCTCCTTTCATTAAGTGACAGGCTCGCAGTTATATTCAAGGGGGAAATTATGGGTATACTCAATCACCCCGAAGAGGCCACTCCTGAATTGATTGGCCTCATGATGGCTGGAACTCCCCTCTCTTCTATAAAGAAAGGGGCAAAATAGCGATGAAATATTTAAAGGTTGAAAAACGTCTTGTTACACCAGTTTGGTTTTCTGGCGTCATTCCTATTTTTGCTATTATTTTGGCACTCCTGACAGGTGCCGTTTTTTTAAATTTTATGGGTGTCTCTCCTGTAAAAGCATATCTTTCAATGTTCAAAGCGTCCCTTGGTGATGCCTACGGCCTAACAGAAACAATTGTAAAGGCTATTCCCCTGGCCATGGCAGGTGTAGCCGTAGCTCTTTCGTTTAAAATGCTTATCTGGAATATTGGCGCAGAGGGACAAATCTTTATGGGATCTCTGGCTACGGCTGCGGCTGTTCGCTATTTTTTTGTCGATCAGCCCTTCATTATGTTCTGGATCATGTTTATCTCAGCCTCAGTTGCAGGTGGACTCTGGGCCGCTTTTGCTGGCTATCTGAAAGCGCGTTGGAATGTCAATGAAATAATCACAACCCTCATGCTCAACTACATTGCACTCCATCTCATTGATTTCTTTGTTTACGGCCCCTGGAGAGATCCCGCCAGTCTTGGTTTCCCAATGACAGCACCCTTTCCAGATGCCGCCAGATTGCCTCTTTTCGGCGATACACGTATTCATCTTGGTCTGTTTATTGCCATCTTTCTCGCGATCTTTTTCTGGGCTCTTCTCAAATGGACACGATGGGGATATGAGATTCGAGTCATTGGAGAAAATCCTCGCGCCGCGACTTTTGCCGGAATAAACTATTTACGCAATGCAGTCATCATCATGTTTATATCGGGAGCAATTGCAGGTCTTGCCGGAATGTGTGAAATTGCAGGATTACAAGGTCGTCTTCAGCATGCAGCTTCTGCTGGATACGGTTATACGGCTATTATTGTCGCCTGGCTAGGGCGTCTCAATCCTTTAGCCGTCCTCTTTGTTGCTTTTATTATAGGATCTCTTCTGGTAGGAGGAGATACGTTGCAAATTGTTATGCGCTTGCCTCTGTCTAGTATTCTAGTGCTTCAGGGCCTGCTTCTCTTCTTTGTTCTTGGAGGAGAATTTTTCAGAAGATATCGTATTCGTTTTATCAAGAGGGGAGATAACTAGCTATGGAAATTCTTATTCCTATTCTTGCTGCTGCCGTAAGAAGCGGTACGCCAATCCTCTATGCTACATTAGGAGAAATTATTACAGAAAAAGCAGGCATCTTGAACCTCGGTCTTGAAGGAATAATGCTTGTTGGCGCCTACACGGGATTTTCCGTCACATATAAGACAGGAAACCCGTGGATCGGTGTAATAGCAGCTTTTATCATTGGAACTATGATGGCTACTATACACGCCTTTATTTCAATCACATTAAAGGGGAACCAGGTAGTCAGCGGATTAGCTTTGACTATGTTTGGAACAGGAGCAAGCTCTCTATTAGGTCGATCATATATTGGCTTTACTATTAAGGGACTCAATAAAATTCCATTACCCCTTCTTTCAGATATTCCTATTCTAGGGCCGGTTTTATTCAATAATGATGCCCTTATCTATGTTTCATTTGTATTGGTCGTTATCTTATATATGTTTTTTGTCCGCACTCGAAATGGTCTTTATCTTCGTGCTGTAGGGGATAATCCACGAGCAGCAGATGCCATGGGAATAAACGTAGACAGAACTCGCTATATCTACACCCTTATTGGAGGAGGAATTGTAGCAATAGGTGGAGCCTATATGTCTATCGCCTACACCAAGATGTGGGCAGAACTTATGACAGCTGGTCGTGGCTGGATTGCCGTAGCCCTCGTCATTTTTGCTATTTGGAATCCTTTCCGGGCTGCATTGGGAGCGTACCTTTTCGGAGGTGTAGAGGCGTTTCAACTTCGCCTTCAGGCGGCAGGAACAAGCATTCCAACCCCTCTTCTCATGATGTTGCCTTATATTTTGACTATTTCAGTTCTTTTTTTCATTTCGGTGAGCCAAGGGAAGGGTATCCTTTTTGGAGCCCCGTCTTCTCTCGGTCAGCCATTTTTTAGAGAAGAAAGAGATTAGAGAGTACGAGGGGGTCTGCTCATGAGCTTTTTTATTGGCGATATTCCAGCATCAGGAAGTATTGTAAACTGCGCTGCCGTTATTGTAGGTAGTTCTATTGGTTTGCTTTTTAGATCAAAGCTACCTCAACGTTTTATAGATATGGCCTTCCAAGTGTTGGGGCTTTTTACGCTGTTTCTTGGATTTTTAATGGCACAAAAAACATCCAATTTCCTTATTCTTATCTTCAGTATGGTTGGAGGAGCCATCATTGGTGAAGCCCTCGATCTTGACGGTCGTTTTGCCCGTTTTTCTGATGGAATCAGCCAAAAATTCAAATCGAGCGGCCCAACCTTTGCCGAAGGATTTCTCACCGCAACCCTTCTTTTCTGCATGGGATCTATGGCTATCCTCGGCGCTATAGAAGAAGGACTGGGAAATTACCCGAATCTGCTTATAGCAAAGTCGCTTCTTGATGGGATTTCCTCCCTTGCCTTAGCAACATCCTTGGGCGGAGGCGTGCTAATCGCAGCCTTTCCTGTTCTTCTTTACCAGGGAAGTATTACTCTTCTTGCCAGCACGTTACAACCTATTCTTTCTGAGGGCGTCATAAACGAAATTTCAGCAGCAGGGGGACTTATGCTTATCGCCCTTGGCCTCTCCATTCTTGAAATCAAACGCTTCAGAGTAACAAATATGCTGCCAGCCCTTATCCTTGCAGGGATTCTGGCTTCTTATTTTGTACACTAATTAAAGGAACGCCAACGCATCCAGGGCTGGGTCATTCCATAAAAAGCTATCTTTTGGTTAGAAAAGTATGCCCAGTTCTGGTTGCCATAATCATAGTGCCACCACTCTTCCGGATAGTTTGTAAACCCCGCCTCTTTCATGCAATGATATAAAAGACGGCGATTTTGTAAGGCAGTAAACCCCTTCTCATCAAGAGTTCCCCTTTGTATCATGACATTTTCGTAGTAACACGTAGCAGAACGAGGAGATGTTTCATCAAAGTTACTCCCCATATACAAAAGGCACCCTTCATCATCGACAATGCCAAGATCTACAGCCCCTCCTGTTAGATGGGGAGATGGTTTTCTCGGATCAACTGATGGCAAGGCCACGTACTGCGACACGAGTTTTGACAATTCTGTTTCGGTCATTTCGTTATGTAATTGTTTTATTTCTTCGTAATAGCTGTCATAAAGATGCTTCTGTATACTCAAAGACCGCCAACCATCAAAAATGACGAACTTAAATCCTGAAGGCAGCATGGCAACAGCCTCTCTTAAACGGAAAAAGGCACTCTCCCGAATAAAACACTCTGAAAGAGCATCAGGAACAGACTGGACGTAATATTGGGATCGAACAAGAATACGTTCTGGATAGAGGCTTAATGGAACAAGTTCTTCTCCGCTCTCTTCGATAGGGATACTTTGAATTTTTTCCCAAATCCAAACGGACGGAGAAGAAATAGGCGTTCCATATATATCCATTATGAATTCATCCCTCCTCCTTTACGACAAGTTCAATAGCCTTGGAATAGCTGTAGTTATGGGAGGAAAAGATATTATAAGAAAAAGCACAAGAAGGGCTACACCGATGAAAGGCCATATATACTTAAACACATCGCCTAACTTCACTCCTCCTACAGCTGCAACAATATAATTACACGCCCCCATTGGAGGCGTTATTAAAGCTATAGTCACATTAAGTGTCATGACAACACCAAAGTGAAGAGGATCGATGCCAGCCTTTTGGGCTAAAGGCGCAAAAATAGGAGTAAGCAGCGTCAACGTAGACACCTCTTCCATAAACATTCCAACAGGGAAAATAATTGCTGAAAGTAAAAGCATGAGAAGCCACGGACTCTCTATAAGCCCCGATTGTGTAATAAATCGTGCAAAATGCTGGGGGATTTGTTCCCATTTCAATATCCAGCCTATAACAGTGGCAGCTCCCATAATGAGGAAAATAGAGCTTGTAAGCCTCACTGTTTCATAAATGGTCTCACCCAAAATTCTGGCTGTCAGCTTTCTGGTATAAAAGAAACCTGCCAAAAGGCAGTAGGCAACTCCTAATGCGCCAGATTCCGTAGGAGTCACGATACCCGTTACAATACCTCCGATAATAATAAGAGGCGCAATGAGACCGACAAGGGAACGACGAAGAATCTCTTTGGCATTCTTGCGAACCTCGTTAAAGTCTGAAACTGCCATCTGATGTCGACGTGAGTAAAAATAATTCATCACCATAAAAGCCCCGCCAAGAACAATGCCGGGGAGAATTCCTGCTGCAAAAAGTCCCCCAATAGATGTATTGGTCATTGTGGCATAAATAATCATAAAAATACTCGGAGGTATAATAGGCCCAATGAGAGAGCTACTTGCTGTCAATCCCGCTGAATAGGCAGGAGAAAACCCATCCTTAACCATGGCAGGAATCAAAATAGAGCCAAGAGCAGAAGCATCTGCTGCCGCCGAACCATTGACTCCAGCTAAAATAATTCCACCAACGACATTGACATAGCCTAGGCCACCTCGCACAGAACCAACAATAAGACGACTAAAATCGAGAAGGCGATCTGTAAGTCCGGATCGGTTCATAAGAATCCCCGTCCATATGAAAAAAGGAATTGCCATAAGAGAAAAGATATCCATTCCTCCATAAAACTGCTGCGCTATTACTCGCAATAATGAATAATCACCAAGCAAGACTATTCCTAAAAACGAGGTCGTTAAAAGGGATAGATAAAGAGGAATGCCAAAAATCATCATGGCAAAAAAAACAATAAGCATAATAAAAACCATTACAACCGCTCCTCCTGCTTAAAGAAAGATCGAACAAATAGAAGAATGACTTCCGATAACAACAATGCAAAACCCACAGGAACAGAGAGAAGAGGAATTGTCTTAGGTATATTGAGAGCCAAAGTCTTCATCTTCCACATATTCAAGGCATTGACAGTTCCCAAATAGGTAACAAGAGAAAGAATCCCAACGGTGATAAAGAATTTTATCCAGAGAATACACCTTTGGATATGTCGAGAAAGCTTTGGCGTTACAAAGTCTATAACCATATGATCGCCATGACAAAGGGCTCCAGTCGCTCCCAACATTACAAGCCATACAAGGGAAAAACGAGCTACTTCTTCAGTCCATACAATAGAGCTTTTCAAGACATAACGCATAAAAATTCCTAACAAAATATCGGCGACATTAATAACGAGAAGCGCCCCAGCACTCCAGGCGCTGAGACGCTCAAAGAAATATATTAACTGATTCAGAGAAACAGCGGCTTTCGACCTTTCTCTCATATCATCAACCTTCAATTCCATTCATTATTTACTTGCTGCTGCATTGGCATTCTTGGCACATTCTAAAGCCAGGTCAAGCCACTCCTTGCTTACTTTAGTTTTCAACCACTCATGATAAGCTGGTAAAGCTTTTTCACGAAATGCGTTCATCTCTTCCTCATTTGGCGTATAAACCTGCATTCCATGATCTGAAAGGAATTGAACATCCTTTGAATCTTGTGCCTCAACAGCCTCTCTATTCATGGCATTTGCCTTTTTTGCAGCTTCTAGAACAATATGCTGATTTTCTTCTGACAAAGAATCAAAAAGATCACCATTAATAACAAGGAATTGATCAGAATACTGAATATTAGCTAATGTAAGGTGCTTCTGCACTTCGTACAAACTTCCCATTTTTATGTACATGGCGGGGTTCATCTGACCATCAACAACTCCTGTTTTTAAAGCCATATAGAGCTCCGTCCATGGGATGGGCGTTCCACTGGCACCGAAAGCCTTATAGAGAGTGATCTGGCCTTCGTCCATTCCCCGAAACTTCAATCCTTCAAAATCCTGAGGAGAGCGAATTCCTCTCTTTGAATTAGTAAAAGCTAGGAATCCCCCTTCTTCTATAGCTTCAAGCAAAACAGCACCTGTTCTTTTTTTGAATTCCTCTTGTGCCTGTTTCCAAAAGCGACTCTGATCAAAAAAGATATGGGCAGCTTTATAAGAATTGAACATAAAGGGAACAGCGGTGGCATATATTTCGGGGAAGAGGGGTGCTATCCCTCCAAAAGAAGCGATATTGATGATTGGCTGGTTCATTCCCTCTCGAGCAAGAAGCTCCATTCGCTCTTCTTCGTTACCTAACTGGCTATCAGGATAAAGAGAAATCTTAAGTGATCCAGCGCTCTCTTCTTCAACCATTTTTTTAAAGTTTGTGGCAAATAAGTGTACTGCATTATTCTCTATGTCTGCAGGGCCGTTGTATGACATTTTTATTTCCTGAGCCCATGCCGGCAAAGAAAGACAAAGAATCAAAAGACAAACAGCAATAACGTGAAGAAATTTCACCTTCCCACGCAACATTCTTATCACTCTCCCCATAAATTGTCGTTTCTTTTCCAAATAATTGTACATTTAAAAGATAGGTCCTTCAACTATTCGCGAATCTGTCCATCACCATAGATAATAAATTTCGTTGAGGTTAGTTGCTCTACGCCCATAGGACCTCTCGCATGAAGTTTTTGTGTGCTAATGCCAATTTCTGCTCCGAAACCAAAAACTCCGCCATCAGTAAAGCGCGTCGAGGCATTGACATACACGGCAGCAGAATCAACTGCTCCCAGAAATTTCTGCGCATTGCTATAACTTTCGGTCAAAATGGCATCGCTATGTCCAGTACCATATGTTGCAATATGCTCAATAGCTTCATCAATACTTTCCACAACCTTTACAGCAAGAATAAGGTCGTTATACTCTGTCGCCCAATCCTCCTCTGTTGCGGAAATTGCACGCGAGTCTAGTTTGCATATAGCCTCATCCCCCCGTATTTCCACATTCTTCTCGTGGAGAGCTGCCGCAACTAGGGGAACAAAACGAGATGCAACATTGGCATGGATCAGCAAGGTTTCTACTGTATTACATGTAGATGGACGCTGGGTCTTCGCATTTATAACAATGGGGATAGCTTTCTCAAAATCAGCTGTTTCATCAATAAAAATATGACAATTGCCCATACCCGTCATAATAAAGGGGACCGTCGCATTTTCCTGCACAACTTTCTTTAAGCCTTTTCCACCACGTGGGATAAGCACGTCAAGATATTCATTCAATCGCATCAATTCCATTGTCGCTTCTCGATCAGGACTATCTATAAGATTAATAGCTCCTTGCGGAATTCCAGCCTTTACGGCAGCATCAGATATTATCTGAGCAATAATTCTGTTCGAATGAAGAGCCTCTTTTCCCCCGCGAAGAATCACACTGTTGCCAGCCTTAAGACAAAGCCCTGCAGCATCCGCCGTTACATTGGGACGAGATTCATAGATTATGCCTATCACCCCCAAAGGAACACGAACCCGACCTACACGAATTCCACTCTGTGCTGTCCACATCCCCAAGACTTCACCTATCGGGTCATGGAAGGCCGCTATTTCTTCAAGCCCCACAGCCATGGCTTCCACGCGCTTTTCATTGAGTGTTAGACGTTCGAGAAGAGCATAAGAAAGCCCAGCTTGACGCCCCTCTTCCAAATCCTTCTTATTTGCACATAATATCTCGCTGCAATGATCTCGAAGGGCTCCAGCCATGGCACATAATGCTTTATTTTTTTCTTCAGATGAAGCTGTTGCCAAAAAACGGGATGCTTTTTTAGCCTTTTTACCCATATCCCGAACATATTCAGACATCTTCTTCAATACTATTCCTCCTCCACTCTAGATCAAAGCTAAATTATTACGATGAACAATCTCGTCATAATCGGTATTTCCAAGAAGAGCTTCTATTTCATCAGTATGATGGCCGGCAATAATAGCAATTTCATCGGAGGAAAAATTAACCATTCCCCGAGCTATTTCCACTTTGCTACCATCAAAAATTGATACGACTTCACCTCGCGAAAAATTCCCCTCCACTGCAACAACACCTGATGGCAGGAGGCTTTTCCCTCTATTGCGAACTGCTTCAGCAGCGCCATCATCAACAACAATTCGTCCATGGGGAGTACTTCCGAAAGCAATCCACTGTTTTCGAGCCTGAACAGGCTCCCCAGAAGGAAGGAAAAGCGTTCCCAAATTTTCCCCATCCAAAAGACGACGTAAGATATTCGGCTCTTTATTATTTGCAATAATCATGGGGATACCTGAGGTCATAACAATTCGTGCTGCTGCGAGCTTAGTAAACATACCTCCACTGGAATGCTTGCTTCCCTTCGTACGGGAATGAGCCAATAATTCCTGAGAGACCTCCTCCACAACAGGAAGCAGGTGGGCCTCAGGATTGATTCTTGGATCATCGCTGAAAAGCCCATCTATATCAGAAAGGATAATTAAAAGATCTGCATCGATAAGACACGACACCATTGCTGAAAGAGTATCATTATCTCCAAATTTTATTTCGTCTACAGCGACAGTATCATTCTCATTAATAATGGGGACAACGGCAAAATCAAAGAGGGTCAATAAAGTGTGTCGAGCATTCAAATAGCGAAGACGATTAGAGAAGACGTCACGAGTCAACAAAACCTGAGCCACTGTCTTGCCGTATTCTGAAAAGAATTTTTCATACATGTGAACAAGCCGTCCCTGCCCGATAGCGGCAAGAGCCTGCTTCTCCGGCAAGGTTTTAGGCCTGTCTGGAAAATTGATTTTACCCACGCCAGCTCCAACCGCTCCCGAACTGATGAGACAAACGTCACGCCCGCTACTTTGCAAGTCTGAAATCTCCCTCGCTAAAGTCTCCATGCGAAGTAGATTTATTTTCCCCGTCGAGTGGGTTACAGTACTCGTTCCAACTTTTATAACAACACGTTTACACGACTTTAAACGTTCTCTTTGTACCATTCTTGATTCACCCTCCGCACAACTCTCCAAATTAACGATTACGTACAAGTGTAACACTTGATATAACTATAATTTATAGAACAAAAATTTAAATGTTTAAAGTCTCATATTAAGTAAATCTCCAACCGCTTTATATGCGGGGGTTTCAAAGATTAAAGGATCAAAAAGAGACGCATATACATTTTGTACCTTCCATAAATTAATATCCCAATGGTGACGACGAACAAACTCCAGCATTCTTTCCACCTTGGCCAATGAAGAAAATTGCAATTCCCTATCTGTCTGCTCAGCAAGATAGATCATTTCTCGCTCAAGACGCCCTCGAATATGGTGTTGCAACTCTGCCTCATTAATATCAACTCTCCACGAATGTGCTTGTGTAAGTCGCCTTTCTATTTGTTCCAAATCGGGATCGCCATCCCAAATAACTCTTTTGAGTTCTCCGTTCAAGACAACTTCAGCAGCACTCAGAAGCACGTCAGGCAAAGGCATTCGTATTAATCCCATAAAAGCAAGGAGGCTATCGTAATCACGAATAACACTCTTCAAATAATTTTCTATACGAGTAACATCTCTATCAATAATAGAGTGCATAATTCGCCGCTGTCCATCTTTAAAAAGATGTCGAAGTGAATAAGTGCGATGCCCGAAGAGTTCTACGAAAAATTTCTCTGTTTCTTGAGGAAATTTCTCTTGAAGAGATTCTTGCCATTGGAGCATGTCTTCCTGCCTCGCCGAAGCTCGAACGCCGCAAAGGACGTCGTGTCCTCCCCTATGGAATGCTGCGAAAAAGATTCTCTGTTTCTCACCTGTCACCATATGTAAAAGAGTGGCAACACCCAAAGAGAGACGTTCTCCTTTTTCTTTAAGAAGAACCTTCTTCTCGGCTTGTATTTGATAATTATAAAGAGAAAAAATATCTTCTTCCGCAACATCTTCTTCAAAAAGCGTCTTTACAGCATAATGGGCCGCAACTCGGAAAAAGTCAACATAAAAAGGAACCACAAAAATTTCAAAAATGACGCCACCATTTTTAAACTCTCGTACGTTACTTGGAGCTTTTTCGAGCAAAGACATAAAGTTGTTTTTTATACCTTTACCTGACAATTCTTCAAGCAACGATAGAGCATGATATGCATATAAAAGAACTTGAAGAGCCTCTATACCAGATATTTCATCGAAAAACCAACCACAGCTCGTATACATAAACATAGCGCTACGTTCCATCTCCAAAAGCTTTAACGCCCGTATTTGCTCTTCTGAAGAGAGCTCCCTTGGAGAAACAGCAGAGAAAAATTCTTGGCGAGATCCAGTTGAATTGCCCAGTAGACATTGCACATAGACATTTCTCGCCTGCCATGGGTCCGTAAAGAGAGAAGATGCGTCTTTTTCATAAAATTCATCTATTTTTTGCCGCAACCAATCCAAAGATTCTCTCAGCGGCTGCCTCCACTTCTGATGCCATCCTGGATGTAATCCACTATTACAGCCGCAATCCTCTTTCCATCGTTTTATGCCATGAACACAGCTCCATGATGTTTCGTCACGAATTTGTACTTCATATTGAGGCGGAAAGTTATCAAGATATTCTCCATATATGGTAAGTCGTGTATCTTCTCTTTGTTCCATGTAGTTCAAACACCAGGCAAGAGCCATATCTCCATATTTATGGTGATGGCCAAAGGTCTCCCCATCAGTAGCAACATGAGCAAGGGGTGCTTTTTCTTTCACTCTCTCTATTGACGAAAGAAATCTTTGAGCTAAAAGCTGGCCATTCTGTAAGAGGGAACCAAATGCAATGTCTCTTGCTAAAAAATCGTCGTAGAAAAAGAGAGCAATACTTCTTCCCGACGGAAGATGGCATAAATATGGATGCCATGTTTCAATAGGTTTTTGGCTAGTATCATGCCAATTCGTTTCGATTATACTTTTCCATCTTTTAGCCTGATGAGGGGCCAAAAGAGTAAATCGAATACCCTCAGCTGCCAGAACATCCAGAGTTTCCACATCAATAGCCGTTTCAGGAAGCCACATTCCCTCTGGGAAACGTCCAAAACGAGACGTAAAATCCTGAATACCCCAAACTACTTGAGTTACTTTATCTTTCATGGAGGCCAAAGGCATTATCATGTGGTTGTAAACTTGAGCAAGCGCAGGACCATGATTGGAAAATCTTTCTCTTCCTCTACGGTCTGCTTCTAGCAATCCTTCATATGTGTCATGGTCGTGTCGTTCCATCCACTGTAGTAAAGTAGGCCCTACATTAAAACTCATTCGCTCATAGTTCGAGATAATTTTAATTATTTTGCCGTCTTTGCCTAGAATTCTGGCAACCCTGTTCGGAGCATAACATTCGGCAGATATCCGTTCATTCCAATCATGCCAAGGAGCTGCTGACTCTTGCAACTCAATATCGCCAAGCCACGGATTTTCTCGTGGCGGTTGATAAAAATGTCCATGTACACATATATTTTTCATTTCACTCTTCCTCTTTTCTGAAGAAAAGAGCTCCAAAAGCAGGAAGAGTCAAAGAGAGGAAAGCGGAGTGTTCTTTCCAACGTTCAGGAATGGCTTCCTTTCCGCCGAAATTTCCCTCTCCTCTTCCTCCATACATTTCTCCATCGCTGTTAAGGAGCTCTCGCCAATATCCAGCAACAGGAACTCCGACACGATAGTTATAACGAACAACAGGAGTAAAGTTAAAAATGGCCAAAATCATATTCTCTTCTTCATCTTTCCGAATAAAGCCGACAATGCTTGCGCTGCTATCAGAACATGCAATCCATTGAAAACCTTGCTGTTTAAAATCATTAACATGCAATGCTTTTTCGCTAACATATATCTTATTGATATCATGCACCCATCGCTGAACTCCCTTATGAAAAGGCAAATCCAAAAGAGACCAATCTAAGGATTCCTCATGACTCCATTCTCTCCTTTGCGCAAAGTCATCTCCCATAAAAATTAATTTCTTCCCCGGATGGGCATACATATATCCCAAAAGCAAACGTAGCTGCGAAAATTTTTCTTCGAGATTTCCAGGCATTTTTTCAAGCAACGATCTTTTTCCGTAGACAACTTCATCATGAGAAAAGGGAAGAATATAATTTTCAGAGAAGGCATACATCAGGCTAAAGGTCAGGTCATTTTGATGGTATTGTCTATAAAAGGGATCTTTCTTCATATATTCCAAAATATCGTGCATCCAGCCCATATTCCACTTCATTCCGAAACCCAATCCTCCTGCATAGGGTGGACGAGTTACAAGAGGCCATGCCGTAGATTCTTCAGCAATAGTCAAAGTGTCAGGGAAATAGAGATAAATTGCTTCATTAAGACGACGTAAAAAGGAGACAGCCTCCATATTTTCACGCCCCCCATATTGGTTGGGAATCCACTCTCCGTCATTTTTCGCATAATCGAGATAGAGCATAGAGGCAACGCCATCGAGACGAAGTCCATCTACATGGTAATAATCAATCCAGAAAAGAGCGCTGTTAATGAGAAATTCCTGCACTTCAGTTCGACCGTAGTTAAAAATATAGCTTCTCCACTCTGGATGAATTTTCTGTCGAGGGTCTGAATGTTCATATAAAGATGTTCCATCAAAATAGGCAAGACCATGAGCATCGGAAGGAAAATGAGAAGGAACCCAGTCGAGAAAAACAGCAATATCGGCCCTGTGCAGCATGTCTATAAGAAACATAAGATCTTGTGGAGCTCCATAACGCCTCGTGGGAGCGAAAAAACCCGTTACCTGATAGCCCCAGGATCCATAAAAAGGGTGTTCCATAACAGGCATAAGCTCCACAGCCGTAAATCCCATTTTTTTTACGTAAGCAACCAAAGGATCTGCAATATCTCTATACGAAAACCACTCTCCTTTTTTTCTCATCCAAGAACCTAAATGGACTTCGTATAAAGAGAGGGGGAAAGAAAACCAATTGATTGTTTTTCTTTTCTCCAGCCACTCAGTATCTTCCCATTCGTAATTGAGGGATGTAATAACTGATGCCGTTTTAGGAGGCTTTTCACACATAAAGGCAAAGGGATCTCCCTTATCAAAAATTTCTCCTTTCTTCGAACGGATATGATATTTATAAAAATCACCACAAGAAGCAGAAAAGACTACCCCTTCCCAAATGCCACTTTCATCCCATCTATTAGTGAGACAATCTGCCTCAGGATTCCAATTATTAAAATCTCCAATGACAGAAACTTCAGCAGCATTAGGAGCCCATACTGCAAAATATACCCCCTCGACACCATCTATAGACACAACGTGAGCTCCCATTTTTGTATAGAGTTTCAAATGGGTACCCTCTTTGAAAAGATAAGTATCAATATCTGAAAAAAGGGATAATGGTAAATCTTTGCCGCTCATAATTGTCCCCCTTGCAAAATAAATAAAATTATTTTTTAAATTATAACAATCTCTACCCTCTGTGGTGTAGAATGTCAATACTTAGAAAAAGAGAGAGGAGGGAAAATATGACAAGACATGGTGGAATTTTGCTGCCAGTTTTTTCTCTTCCATCTCCATGGGGCATTGGCGATGTGGGATCTCGTGCCAGGAACTTCGTAGATTGGCTTGCCCAGGCAGGCCAACACTATTGGCAAATGCTGCCCCTGACACATACAAAAGAAATCTTCGGGAATTCTCCTTATAGCAGTCTCTCTGCCTTCGCATGTTCTCCCCTACTTGCAAGCATTGAAGATTTAATTGATGAAGGTTTGATCTACCCCAATGAAATTCCCCTCTTCAATGAAGAAAAGGTCGGCAAGGTGCACTATGGTCTGGCTGAAAAGCTGAAAATGCCTCTTTTGGAGAAAGCCTTTCAGCGCTTTATCCAACGGGCTAACATGGATCCCCTTTATCTTTTTTGGGAAGAACAGCGATGGTGGCTTAACGATTTTGCCCTTTTTATGGCTATTCGCCATAGAATAGAAGATGATCGATGGAACTTATGGCCAGCTTCCATCAGACAAAGAGAGAAGCAAACTTTAGATACGATCAGATCAGAAGAAAAAGAGTATATCCTTTTTACCGTATTTGTTCAGTATGTCGTATTTTCTCAATTTCAAAAATTACGTTCCTACTGTCGTTCCCGAAATGTTGAACTCATTGGAGATCTTCCCATATACGTAAGTTTTGAAAGTGCAGATGTATGGGGTTGTCCTGAAATGTTTCAACTGAATGCTGATATGACTCCCATCGCCGTATCAGGAGTTCCACCTGATTATTTCAGTTCTACGGGGCAACGATGGGGGAATCCTCTATATCGATGGGATTACGCTCAAGATAATTCTTTTCATTGGTGGATAAAACGACTCGAACATGCGTTGCACTTTTTCGATCTGGTCCGCTTCGATCACTTTAGAGGATTTCTTGCCTACTGGAGTATCCCATATGAAGAGAAAACTGCTGTAAAGGGACATTGGGAAGAAGGCCCGAACGACAACTTTTTTTCCGCAATAAAAGAGAAATTCTCAACTATGCCCTTCATTGCCGAAAACCTGGGAATTATTACCCCTGACGTAACTGAAGCCATGAAAAGATACGATCTACCCGGGATGCTCGTTTTACTCTTTGCCTTTGATGAATCGATGCCTCGTAACCCATATATTCTGCATAATCATACTCCCAACAACTTCATATATACGGGAACACACGATAATAATACTGTAAAAGGTTGGTTTGACGAAGACTCCACCACCCAAGAAAAAGAAAGGCTAAGCACCTATACCAATACGCCTCTCGATCGCAACAACGTAACAACCGTTCTTACCCGGCTCGCCCTCATGTCTGTAGCTGACACAGCAATTATTCCTCTTCAGGATTATCTCAATCTGGGGAGCGAAGGAAGAATCAATACTCCATCAACAATAGAAGGGAACTGGCAATGGATGTTAACGGGAAAAGAATTAACAGATTCTCTGGCTGCATCTCTTCATTCCCTCATGACCGTTTATGGAAGGATATAAAGAAAGAAGGTGATGACCAATGCAGTTTCAGCCTCAAAAAAATTTAGGAAAATCTATACAAGATCTCCTTGAGCAAGATCCCTCCTTTCGAACTGTGGCGTATTTCTCCATGGAAATAGGAATAAAAACATCTATCCCCACATACGCCGGTGGTTTAGGTATTCTCGCCGGAGATATATTAAAAAGCGCTGCAGATATGGGAGTTCCCATGGTTGGAATCACTTTGCTCTATCGAAGAGGGTATTTTGAACAAGAATTTAATAATGAACAATGGCAAACAGAAAAACCTGTTCTTTGGCATCCTGAACAGGAACTTACGCCCCTCCACAATAAAGTTTCTATTAAAATTCAAAATCGGGATGTCAACATACAGACGTGGCTCTACGAAATTGCAGGTTCATCCGGATACTCTATCCCAATATACTTTCTTGATACTGATATAGAGTCAAATCATCCGGAAGATCGTCAACTCTCATGGTATCTTTACGGTGGGGAAACCCTCTACCGCCTATGCCAAGAAATAGTTCTTGGTGTAGGTGGACTTCGAATGTTGCGAGATTTAGGCTACAACAACATAGAAACATTCCATCTCAACGAAGGGCACGCCGGCTTCCTCTCTTTGGAACTCATGAGAGAAATGGGATATTACGATCCGGCAAAAGTCAGAGAACACGTTGTTTTTACAACTCATACCCCTGTAGCAGCAGGGCACGATTTTTTTAAATACGAGCTCATTGAAAAGGTTATGTCTTCAGATGCTTTAACAACACTTAAGAGAATGATTCCTTCAGAGGGCGTCTCTATGACCGAATTAGGCCTTCGATATAGTCGATTTGTAAATGGAGTCTCAAAAAAGCACGCAGAAATAAGCCGTAAACTTTTCAATGCGCCTACAATTCAAAGTGTCACCAATGGAATACATCCTACAACATGGGTCAGTCCTGGGATGAGAAAGCTTCTTTCTCGTCACATTCCGGGTTGGGAAAATGATCCAGGTCGTCTTGTCCAAGCTCTGACTCTTCCCTCTGATGAACTCTGGTCTGTACATCAAGCATCTAAAATGCGACTTCTTGCATATATTCTCGAAGAAACGGGAGTATCTCTCAAATCTGACATTTTAACAATCGGTTTCGCACGTCGAGCTGCTACATATAAACGAGCTGACCTCATTTTTTCTAATCTAAAAAAACTCATAGAGATAGGAACAGGTAAAATTCAGCTTATTTTTTCCGGTAAAGCCCATCCTAAAGACGATGGGGGCAAAGCCCTTATACAAAGAATAATGAATACGTCAAATAAAATCAAAGACTCTATACTCATGGTTTACCTTCCAAATCACACAATGGAGCTTGGTCGTCTTATTACCCAAGGAGTAGATATTTGGCTCAACACTCCACTTCGTCCAAGAGAAGCTTCAGGTACAAGCGGAATGAAGTGTGCTTTAAATGGGGTCATGAATTTTTCTGTTCTTGATGGTTGGTGGATTGAAGGCTGGATAGAAGACGTTACAGGCTGGGCCATTGGCCCAACGCCCAGCGATACAGATCTTCATGCCTATGACGAATCGAAAGACGCCATAGATCTTTACGAAAAACTCGAAAAGAAAATTATCCCTGCCTATTATTCAGATCGGGAGCATTGGATAAGAATGATGAAAAATGCAATCGCGCTGAATGGCAGCTATTTCCATACTCATAGAGTTATAAAAGAGTATTGTGAAAAAGCCTATGGGATTTCATTTCGTGGAATATAAGGAGGTGCTACTTTTATGAAAATTTTGCATGTAGCCAGTGAAGTAGCACCTCTTTCAAAAGTTGGAGGTCTCGGCGATGTTGCCGGTTCTCTTCCCAAAGCTCTCCACAGGCTCGGAGCTGATGTAAGAATCATAACTCCGGCATGGCCTGGCGTTCTCGACAAAGCTCGTGAAGAAGGGAAAAAGATTACTCGCCTTCCTCCTCTTATTCATGTCGCGTTACAGTGGCATGTCATTAGCGCTAAAGTATGGAAAACGATAATAGAAGATGTTCCTATTTATATTATTGAAAATAACTCGCTCTTTGAGAAAATACCTATTTATCCAGATGAACTCACTGTTGAAAGCTCTCTCCCATTTGCTTTCTTTTCTCTTGCTGCTCTTGAACTCGAACAAAAGAGCCGTTGGGATCCCGATATTATCCATTGCCATGACTGGCCTTCGGCCCTCGTCCCTATTAGTTTTAGGTGGCATAAATTTTATCGTACCCAAAAGCCCTATCCTCTAACTGTATTGACCATACACAACATTGCCCATCAGGGAGTGCTTCCTTTTCACGTACTTGAAGAGTGGGGAATCGATACACAGTCATTCTCCATTGATGGTCTTGAATTTTACGGGCATGTCAACCTTCTAAAAGGAGGTATTGTAACTGCAGATAGTGTAACAACAGTCAGTCCGCAATATGCAGAAGAAATTCAAACCCAGGAAATGGGCTTCGGACTTGATGGTGTTATCAAAGAAAATAAAAACAAATTATATGGAATCTTAAATGGAATAGATGATACGTGGTCTCCTGAAAGAGACCCTCTTCTCTCATGTCACTATTCATCTGAAGAGTTAAATGGCAAGAAAAATTGCCGGAAAAACCTTCTGGAACAACTGGGATGGGAAGATGACGAATCTCCGCTTCTTCTTTCAATTAGCCGTTTAGCCATGCAGAAAGGATATGACATACTGATTCCAGCTCTTGATACTATAAGAGATATGGGAATTCGATGTCTTTTTATAGGAAGCGGCAATCCTCTCTTTTCCACTTCTCTGCGTGAAAAAGCCACACTTTACCCAGATCGTATCTCTTTTTTAAACGGTTTTCATGAGAAATTTTCTCACCTTGCCTATGCGGGAGCAGATATGCTCATTATGCCTTCACATTTCGAACCATGTGGCCTCTCCCAGCTCATAGCCCTACGATATGGAACTGTGCCGGTTGCACGAATGACAGGTGGAATTATAGATACGATTCTCGATGCAGATCACTTCTCTGATGGCTACGGATTCACTTTCTCACCATATACAACAGAAGCTCTCGTTAAAACGGTACAACGGGCCCTTGATGCGTTCAAAAATCAGAAACGCTGGGAAGAAATTATGCAACGAGGCATGGTAAAAGATTTTTCGTGGAAAAATTCTTCTCAAAAGTATTTTGACTTGTATCAAAAAATGTTACGCGAAAAAAGGCGGTAGAAAACCTTCTACCGCCCACCATTAACTCCATTAACCTGAAAAATGGAATTCCAATAGTCTGAGAAAAAACGTGCGTACTGTTTATTATCAGCAAGTGGCTTTTCCAATTGAACTCTTATATCGTCAGAGATCTTTGCCGAATGAGCAAATTGTTCCCCCGCTTTTGTCAAAGAAGAAAGATACAAGGAGACGGCATCATGAACCTCTTCATTTTTGTTGTGAAGGAAGTCGGCCTGAGACCTGTACATCTCAAGATCAAGCTGCATTCCTGATATATTTTGTGCCCAACGTTCAAAATAGCTGTGAAGAGGAACAAAAGCCTCTTTTTCAGAGAAACTTCCACTTGCCATAACAATGAGGGAAAGAGGCTTCTCCCTATCTCTGAAAATGAGCTTCACTTGGCCTGTCTCTTCAGAAATTTCAGGCTGGAAGCAGGGCATAAGTCGATCAATAAAAACTCTCATAATAGAAGTCATACCCGAAAAATGAAGGGGAGTGGCAAGCAAAATAGCATCAGATTCTATAACTTTCTTCCGCAACTCCCGCATATCATCCTGCAAAATACAACGCCCAGGGGTCTTTGTCCAACAATAGAGAGACCCTAAGCACGAATGGATAACTTTATCTACAAGCACAACAGAAGATACTTCTGCTCCTCCATTTCGAGCTCCCAACAAGAAATTTTCTATCATAATCGAGGTAGCGCCTCGTCCTCCACGAGGGCTACCATTAAAAGCTACAATTTTCAAACATCCCACCTGCTTTTCACAATAAGTCTTTATAGTGCTATTTCTTTAGTATATTCTTTAAACCTTCCTGAATAGCTTCTTCTAAAAGGTTTTCAGGCTTCTTTTCTGTTTCTCCAGTGGAATCTTTAGGCGGAGCTATCTGCTCTTCAACAGCTGAAGGTTGTGTTCCTTGAGGCGTTGTTTTATCCACTGTCTGAGGCGCCGGAGCTATTTTGACATTAGAAACAGATGGCTTCCCTATCGTTCCGCCTACATTAAAAGAAATATCTCTAAAATCAGATTTTTCAAGTCCAGCTTTTGCTCCTGTAAGAGCTCCCTTCAAGATACCCTCAAGAGATGACGTTCCACCAGCGCCTAAAATACCGGCAACACCTCCGAACAAAGCGTTTAAAACCTGAATATTAGCGTTTCCCTGACATTGAAGAGCTAAAGTTGTATCGAAACCTACAGGCCCTGAAGCTTTAAGGAAACGATATATAGGATCATTCTGGAACGCTGTTGCTTTTGCATTATCGAGTATAATACGTCGCGTTTCAACCCGGAAAGGAGCCACAACTGAAGCAAAACGAATTGCAGATTGGCCATAAAGTGATGCTCCCAGTTTTACCGCTTTGAAGTCACTAATAGAGCCTTCACCTATATGTACCTCTCCTTTACCGTTAAAGCTCAATCCTTTTGCCATGCGCCCTGAAAGCGACACATCGCCCTTAGCTTTGCCGTTAATATGTCCTTCAAGTCCTCCTGTTGCATCTTGCAAGAGAGGATCAACATTTACATTTTCCATATGTACAGATTTTGTAAATGTGCCTTTGGCAAGATCAATTTCACCCTTACCTGAAGCTGTTCCCCCATAAAGTTCTGCGTGCGCATTTGCAAATATAACATTCATACCTTTTAATGTGAAAGGATAAGAAATATTCGAAAGCTTGAGGCCAGCAAAAGATAGAGAAGGAGCTGATAATGATCCTTTCCCCTCACTTGACACTCCAGAAAAAGTTCCATCAAAATCAACGTTAATCGTTCCAGAGGGTTTATACGCAGCCATCTCTTTTACACCGGAAGTAAGAGCAGCCGCATCCAACCCTTTTCCAGAAAGAGAAAGGGTCGCTTCCGGAACATCTTTCTTTAAATTAAACGTTCCTTGAGCGGAGACAGTACCTCCTCCTACAGATGCATTAAAGTTTTTCAACGACATTTTCCCCATGTTGCCTTCCACAGCACCGTTAAGGTTTGTAAAAGCAAAACCAGAGAAAACAGTTCTGGGAGAAGAGAACTCTGCCGATATCGATGGGTTATCGGCCTTACCTTTAACTGCCGTCTTTCCGCTTAATGTTCCAGAGAGAGAGTAGGGAAGCTTTCCTGCCCTCGCCAGCACGGCTAAATCTCCTTCTTTTATTTCAAAAGTAAGATCAAGATCTGCTGGGGCCTTAGGCTGCAATTTCACAGATCCAGAGCCAGATATTTCTCCAGATCCCAAACGAGCCGTAAGTGTACTAAGAGAAATACTCTCTTTCGAGGCATCGATACGAGCCGCTATCTTTTCTGCTCCTACACCTGCAAACCCCAAGGATCCAGCCTTAACATCAAGCTGAACCTGTTTGGGAATCCCCTCTTTCAGAGCGAGATCTGTTTGCAAAGAAAAATCTGCTACATGCCCCTGTTCCATAAAACCTAAACGAGGGGAAACAGCAGAAAGTTGTATCTTCGGAGAAGTTGTCTTTCCTTCTATGCGAGCCGTCGCTGTTACGTTTCCCCGTAAAGCATAATTTTTCAACTCAGGGAAAAAGGGTTCAAGATTTTTAGGGTCAACCTCAGCTGCCTGCACGGTAAGGTTTAAAGAGGGAGAGGGACTTCCCACTCCTGCTATCGCACCTTTACCAGTCATTGGTATGTTACGCCAACGTCCACGAGCCGAAGAGAGAGTCAGCACATCTTTCTCGAAAACAAAGACAACGTTAAGATCATTAAAAGCCTCTTCTCCATAAGAGAGTCGATCAGACCATGTTCTGCCTTCAAGGCGGGGGGCAGTTACAACACCCTTAATACCAACATCAGCGCTCACGGCCCCTTTAGGAACAATTTTCGGGGCTTTAGGAAGAGAAGCTGTTATTTTGCCTACATCTATACTTCGAGCCTTGAAAAGAATATCAAGACGAGGATTTTTTTGTAATTGGCTCACAGATCCGCTTAACGCAAGTGACCCTCCATCAATAACGGAATTCCCTTTGATTGTTGCTGTGCTTCCCTTGAAAGCCACATTGGCAGACGTATTTTGTAGCTGCTGACCATAAGCTTCTATCTGAGCGGCTTTCAGATCTATATTCCCTGCAAGAGTTGTCGGAGACCCCTTCACAACCACTGAAAAAATATCAACTTTTCCCTTAGCGGAAGCTAATGCTGGAACGGTTTTCTTTAACTCTTCCAAAGAAGCATTTTTCCCTTCCAGTGCGATATCAATAAATGGGGCTTTCCCCGGAACAAAAGCAAAAGCAGCACGCCCACTAAGAGGAAGAGCCAAAGCTGTTCCCTTTAAATCTTCAAGATTCAAACGAAAAGCTTCATACCTCCAATTACTTTCCACTGATTGTACGGGATATCCTGCAAGAGACGTTCCTGAAAAGGAAAGATGACCGGAAAGAATAGGGTTATTCCATATCCCTTCTGCAATGAAGGATGACGAGAAAAGACCATCATAGGCGCTTCCTCGTAATGTGGGCCAAAAAAGAGCAAGCTGAGCTACGTTCAGTTTCTCTATCTCGCCCTTAATGGAAAGGCTTGGAAGAATAGCACCCTTCGCCATTATCCTTCCCTCTCCAATTTTCATATTAAGATCCTTGAATTCAAGAACTTCTTTCTCACGTCTAAGGTTTATTCCACCTTTAATGGGAACGGTATTCATTAATAAATCTACATCGGCTTTTATACCATCTTTGCTTAGATCAAAATCCGTTTGAGCAATAGTTGTCTCTCCCCAAGGAGTATGGACTCTGCCATTTCTAATAGAAAGAGCCTCTATAGGAGCTTCTCCTTCTCCAGGTTTCATCTTTATTGCAGCGAATTCCTTAGAGAGCTTCTCTGCATCAACATCAAGACCATGAATAGTAACCCGAGAAAGTCGGGGTGATCCTGAAAAAACAGACATAAGATTCACTTTTACTCCCAAAGAATCAGCAGAAAGTAATAATGCTCCCTTTTTACTCAGGGTGATTTCATAAAGGTTGTAGCCTTTTAAAGGATTACCTGTAACGCTTTCAATAGCCAAATCAGCACCAAGAATTTCAGAGACAGCTGTTGTCGCTTCCCGTCTGACAATATCTCCACCAACGTTCATACTCCCTATGATAAGAAGTATTCCGACAACTCCAACGGCTATAAAAAGCGCGAGTGTCATTTTTTTACTTCGCTTCATTTATTACACCTCCTTATACGCCACAAAAAACGTTTTTCCGTTTTTCTCTACGCCAGGCACTCATCATAAAGTTTTCCTTCGGCTACCATAACAGCCTTGCCTTTAAGGTAGGTTTTACAATAATTTCGCTTTTCATCAAAGGAAAAAGAAACCCAGTTGTCTCCCCCTGGATTATGCACATGTATAGGAGAAGTCATTTCCAACACAATAGATGCCGCTACGGCAGAAGCCGCAGACCCCGTTCCACAAGAGAGAGTCAGATCTTCAACTCCACGCTCGTATGTCACTACCTTGAGTTCAGATTCTCCTACTCGCTGAATAAAGTTAACATTTGTTCCGTTGGGGAAACGTTGTGTATCATAACGAACAGTTCGCCCGATTTCGACTAACGTCTCTCTTGAAAAATCTGTAATATTTTCTATAAAAAGAACGCAGTGAGGAACGCCTACGATCAGATAGACAAAAGGAAATGTCTCACCACCTACATTCAGGCTTTCTCCCCAAAACCCCTCTGATAAATCAACATTCCCCATATCGAGTTCCACAAAGGGAGCTTCAACTTTAGCGTGAATAGGGCCTGCCAAGGTTTCAAAAGACATACTTTCTCCCGCTAATTTTTTTTCCCAAGCATAACGAGCAATACATCGAGCCCCATTTCCACACATTTCGCCCTCAGAGCCATCCCTATTAAAGAGACGCATTCTAAAATCTTCATGCTCCGATTTCTCAACAACTAAAAGGCCGTCAGCACCAACAGACTCGCAACGTCGACAGATACGTTCTGCCAATTGCGAGAGAGCTAATGTCCCCATCTGATTGTCTCTATTATCAATAACAACAAAATCGTTGCCATTACCCTGCATTTTTGTAAATTCTAACATAACCGACACCTCGTATTCTGCATTAAAAATGGCAGAGGAATCTCTCCTCTGCCATTATTGTACCGTACCAATTAAAAGTTCGCGTCAGTAAAAACTCAGGCTTTTTCTTCGATTGGTTTCGAAACAAAGAAGAAAAGAGAACATGACGCAACTGCTCCCAAAACGAGAGAGAAGAAAACAGGAAGTCCGAAACCAATGAGGACATACCCTGCTGCCGCTCCTGCCGCAGCCACAAAAGCATAGGGAATCTGAGAGTTCACGTGATCAACGTGGTCAGAACCACTGAACATGGAACTCATGATTGTAGTATCAGAAATGGGACTGCTGTGATCTCCCCACACGGCGCCAGCAAAGACAGCTCCAATCGTAGGAAGTAATATTTCAATAAACCCTGCATCATGAATTTGCGTAACGTTATAAACGAGTGGAACAACTATTGGCATAAGTACGCCCATGGTTCCATATGATGTTCCCGTACAGAATGAAATGATAGCGCCAGTAAAGAAAGTCAAAAGCGGAATCCATGCTGGCGAAAGGGCATTTCCTGCTATTCTGACTATGTACTGAGCTGTTCCTACCTCTTTAATAGCCGATCCGATAGCCCAGGCAAAGATAAGGATCAGGGTTCCAAAGAAAATAGAACTCATTCCTTGCATGAAACCGGCGAAAAGTCTGTTCCAGGAAGCTAGTCTCTGAGCTTTAAAGAAAACGAGGGTAAGGAAAACAGCGCCGAAAGACCCCCAAACCAAAGCCTTTGAACTGTCGCCTTCTCCTACAGCCGTAGCCAAAGAGACATTTGGCCACCCGCCGGTAACAATAAGCATAAGGAAAATCAACCCAACCATAAATGCGAGGGGAACCAAAAAATTAACAATGCGTCTCGGCGTTCCTTCCTCTGGTTCGAAATCTGCATGCTTAGTTGTAATAAGAGGTTTTGCTCCCTCCCGAAGAACCTGCCCCGTCTGTCTGGCTCTCCGCTCTGCATGAAGCATAGGTCCCATATCTCGCTGTGTATAAATAACAAAGGTTAAAAGCACAAGGGCAATAATGTTATAAAACACATATGGAATAGAACGAAGATATGCTACATACGGAGAGTAGCCTATCTCAAGAGCATTAAACTGATTACCAATCTGTCCAACCATATAGGCAACCCATGAAGAAATACCTGCAATACAGGCAATAGGAGCCGATGTCGAATCAACGATATACGACAATTTTTCTTTAGAAATCCGATATTTATCAGTAATAGGACTCATTGTCGTTCCCACAACGAGCGTATTGACGTAATCTTCGAAGAAGATGATAAAACCTGCAAGTTCGGTAACGAGCATTGCTCCGCGAACACTCTTGATCTTCTTGGTAATCCATTGAACAGTGGCTTCAATACCACCGCCAATTTGCATTATCCCTACAAGTCCGCCCATGGTAAGGCTGGTAAGTACAATTCTGGCTCCCCAAGGATCACCTAAATTATTCCACAGCAACTCCACAGCTTTTCCAAAACCTACAATAGGGTTCCATCCTGCCATCATCGTTCCTGCAAACCATGCACCAATAAAAAGAGAAGGAATTACCTCCTTTGAAAGAATACAGAGCCCTATGGCAATAAGAGGAGGCAACAAAGAAAGGATTCCGAAGTCAGGCTTGACCTCACCTTCCGCTGCCCATGCGATCCCGGTCATAAACAGCAACCCCAGAATTGCTGATACACTCAGGATAAAAACTCTTTTGCCTCTGTTTCTCTCGTCCATCACCATACCTCCCTTATTTAAGAGTTAGTACCCTATTACCTGTGCAAGAGCGAGAAGTCCCATTTGAATAAGATACGCAAATCCAAAAAGAGGAACAAAAAATTTCCACCATTGATCTAACGTTACATGTGCAATACCACACATAATTACGATATTGGCTGATGTAGGGAAAAGAAGATTGGAAAATCCATCGCCATACTGGAAAGCCAGAATTGCTGTCTGCCTTGTCACGCCTAAAATATCAGCCAAAGGCGCCATGATCGGCATTGTAGTTGCCGCCTGTCCAGACCCGGAAGGAATAAAGAAGTTAATGAGAGTCTGCGTTATAAGCATGCCCTGCGCCGATATAAAACGAGGCAACCCTGAAAGAGGTAAAGAAAGACCATATATAACGGTATCTATAACATTTCCCTCTGCCAATACAACCAATACGCCTCGCGCCAGTCCCACTACAAAAGCTCCACCCACAACATCACTGCATGCACTTGCATATTCTTTCGCTATTTTGTTTGGAGACCAACCAGCTACAAGTCCACTTGATATTCCCATGGTTAGGAAGAGACCACAAAGCTCGTTGAATCCCCACCCCAATTTAAGTGTTCCGTAAACAAGAAGAACCATCGTTACTGCAACAATGGCCAAAACACCTTTGTCTCGCCATGTTGTCGTGTTGCTCATTATTTCTTCTCTGTTCATCGCGATATGGCTAAAATCGGTTCCATTTACAATGCTTAATTCTGGATTTCTTTTTACCTTTCGAGCATATCGAAGAGTCCACCAGATAGCAATCGCAGTAAAAAGAGCCCAATGGAAAAATCTAAAGCCAAGCCCCGAAAAAAGAGGAACCTCAGAAACTTTCTGTGCAATTCCAACAGTGTAAGGATTGGTCATGGATGCTGCAAAGCCAACACCGGTAGAGAGACCGACAATGGCTAATCCCACCATGGCATCGTATCCCAGCGCAATCGCCAAACCTACAAAAAGAGGAATAAAACCATAAAACTCTGAAAACATCCCAAAAAGAGATGCGCCAAGACTGAATACGATAGAGAACAAAGGAATCAGAAGAACATCCTTCCCCTGCGTTACGCGTAACAACCAACCGACAAAACTGTTCATTGCTCCTGTCCGGACAACAATGCAAAAAGACGCATACGGCAGAAAAACAAGGAAAATAATGTCAGCAGCAGCAACCATTCCCTTATAAATTGAAATCATCGTTTCAAAAGGACTTACAGGCGACGATTCAACGGTATGATAGCTTCCCGGCACAAGAACTTGGCGTACCTGATTAGGGCCTATTTCCATAGCTTGTCTGTCAAATTGCCCTGCTGGCAGAAGATGAGTCAGAACGGCAGCCAGACAGATCATGATAAAAAGCAATACAAAGACGTGAGGAAGTTTAAACTTCTTTCGTGTTCCGGTACTTGTTTCAGTATTCGTGTCGGTGTTTGTGTCGGTCATTCTTTACATCCTTTCCGTTATATATTGATAAGAAATATTTTTAGAGCAAATGTTGAGGAATACCCTCTCCCAAAAGGAGGTCATCGTAGCTTTGACGATTCACAATAACGTGAGATTCTCCATTACGAACAAGAACAACAGCTGCTCTCGGAATACGGTTATAATTACTCGCCATAGAGAAGTTGTATGCGCCTGTATTAAATACCGCTAAAATATCGTCACGGCTGATGGTGTTAGCAACAAAAACTTCTCGCATTAACACGTCACCAGACTCACAACATTTACCTACAACTGTTACTTTTTTCTCAGCAGGTTCATCGGCTTTATTGGCAACAACTCCCCAATACTGAGCTCCATATAGGGCTGGTCTTGGGTTATCTGTCATTCCTCCATCCACACCGACATAGGTAATGCCCCCAGGAACATCCTTTATGCTCCCGACTCTGTACAGAGTGATGCCAGCTTCAGATACGATCCATCGACCTGGCTCAATAATGATCATGGGACGAACAAGCCCTGCCTTTTCACACTCTGTTGTTACGTGAGACATAATGGGATCGATAAAGTATTTGAGAGTGGTTCTCGTATCTCCCTGATGTTGAGGAACGCCAAACCCTCCGCCTATATTGAGTTCTTCTGTAACAAACCCCAGTTGTTTGAACATCAGATTCATTTCATTCACTAAAGCATCTACGGCCAAAACATGAGAACGATTACTCTGAAGTTGAGAGCCTACATGGAAATGGAATCCTTTAAGTTCAAGAAGATCGGAAGCCATGATCCGGCGAATCGTTCGCAGCAACGTATCACCAGCTAGCGAAAAGCCAAACTTGGATGTGGTATGTCCTGTAGCAATATATTTATGGGTTTCTGCATCAACTCCTGGAGCCACCCGAAGAAGAAGAATTGCTTTTTTGCCTCTTCGTCGTGCCGCTTCCTCGATAATATCTATTTCAGACTCGCTATCTGCAACAATACGTCCCACCCCGGTTTCCAAGGCAAGCTGAAGCTCTTCCAACGTTTTGTTGTTTCCGTGGAATACTGTTCTTTCCATGGGGAAACCGGCCCTATAAGCCGTATAAATCTCTCCTCCGGAAACAACATCAAGCCCCAATCCCTCACTGGCAATAATTTTGGCCATAGCCATAGTAAGAAAGGCTTTGCTCGCATAGACAGCTTTTGTGTTGGGATATTTATGAAGAAAATCTTCCTTCACTTCATGGCAACGCTCACGTATTGCTGTTTCCGAAAGCACATAAAGCGGCGTGCCAAAAGTATTGGCAAGCTCTACAGTATCGCAACCATCAAAAACCAAATGTTCCCTCGAACTCATTTTGTTTCCTCCTCAATATAAAAAAAGGACTCGTCCCCGAAGGGACGAGTCCTTGAACTCGCGGTACCACCCTGCTTAGATACATACACGTATCTCGCTCTGGTCTTATAACGGAGACTACCCGGGAACGTACTCCAGATATGGCTCTATCTTTTCCGCTCCAGCTCCACAGGTTTTAAGCTCTTCAGCCGTGATAAGAACACCTCTCAGTCCATCGAATGTTCATCCCTGGTATCACGATATGCCAAATGCGCGCCCTGTTTCATCGCTGTTTCTTAAAAACATTTGGAGGTATTATAACGAACCCACTTTACTACGTCAACATAGTGTTTGAATTTATCTTTTTAACAGAATTCTCTGAAAGCTTCAGCAATCCTTTCTATTCCCGTAGACATCTCACCAGCTTTTACCTTTGCAAAGGAGAGACGTATAAAGTGTTTCCCTTCCTCTGGAAACGCGAAGAAAATTTCTCCTGGGATAACGGCAACCTTGTGCTCTTTTGCAGCAAAACGGGCAAAAGCCACTCCATCTATCTTTTTATTTTCTCCCCAAAAAAAGAAACCACCATGGGGAAGAGAAAAGGAAAAGCCTAAGGGGGTTAAATATTTGGAAATCGCCTCGGCCATAGCATCTCTCCGCTCTTTATACTCATCTCTGAGTGAATGAAGATGTTCGTCAAAAGAAGGCTGTGATACCACAAAAAAGACAATTCTCTGCAAAAGCGCCGAAGATCCCAGTTCAAGAGTCAGACGTAGCTGAACAGCTTTTTCCATAACCTCAGGAGGTAAAACCATCCATCCGCAACGAAGTCCTGGCGCTACAATTTTAGAGAAGCTGCCAAGATAAATTACAGGATCATCTTCTTCTGCAATACTAAGATAAGTGGCCTCAGGCTGGCTATCAAACCACAACTGTCTATATGGATCATCCTCAACAAGAGTCACCCCATACTTTTTCAAAAGAGCCAGAATTTCTCTTTTTCGTTTTAAAGAAGTGCTTGCCCCTGATGGATTCTGAAATGTAGGGATCGTATAAAAAAAGGCTACTTTTTCTTTTTTTAAAACTTTCTCAAGTCGCATAGGGTCAGGTCCCTCTTCATCTATGGGAACGGTAAGAAAACGAGCCCCCTCTTTTTCAAAGGTCAGCATTGCTTCTGGATAGGAGGGGTTTTCAACAATAACGACATCCCCATCTTTCAGAAAAAGCTGCGAAAGAATATTCAATCCCTGCTGAGAACCAGTAGTCAAAAGAATGCGATCTTCGCCTGGAGCTTCTAAAACAAGTTTTTCATCAGCCATCCAATCAGAAACCCATTTACGCAGCAAAGGATCGCCTGCTGTATGGGGATAAGCCAAAACAGACATATCGTTCAGTGCCTCATTGAACCCTTGTTTAATAACTTCAACCGGATAGAGGTCTTCGGAAGGTTGACCTGCAGCGAAAGAGATAGTTCCTGGACGAGAAGCATAAACCATCATTTCCTGAATCCCCGATGGTTGTAGCTTTTGAGCGCGGGCGTTAAAGAGAGATTCCCAATGCATAATAACAATCACCTCAACATAAAAATTCACTTGACAGAGATGATAAATCTGATACCATCTCTCCATAAACTTTAAAACATATTTTTATCAATCTGTAAACCTTTGTTTAAGGTGGAGGTGTAGGAAATTGAAAAAAATTATCGTTTCAGTACTATTTCTTTATTTGTTCGTTCTCTCACCCATTTCTGCGCATGCTAAGGTTCTAGATAAAGATACCATAGTTATAGGAACAGAGAGCACATATCCCCCCTATGAATTTCGGGATGAAAAGAACAATCTTCAGGGATTTGACATTGAACTTATGGAAAGTATTGCAAATAAACTCGGGAAAAAGATTGAGTGGGTAGATATGCCCTTCGATAGTCTTATCCCAGCGCTACTAGCCCATAAGATCGATATTGTCGCCGCAGGAATGAGCGCAACCCCCGAACGAGCCAAACGAGTAGCTTTTTCTACCCCCTATGAAATATCTATGAGCGCTTTTTTAGCAAAAACTGAGAACACTTCGCTCAAAACACTAAACGACATGAAGGGGAAAATTATAGCTGTTCAGCTTGGAACTGTTCAAGAAACTTTTTCTCGCACAATAGAAGGAGCAAACGTAAAGACCTTCCAAAAATTTGATGATTGTGTGAGAGAAGTTACGCTGGGAAGGGCTGATGCTACATTGATGGATGTTCCAGTAGCTAAAAAATTCCTCGATCAAAAAGATTTTGACGGTAAAATTTCTATCGCATTTGAACAAGAAATTACTGGAGCTGGCAAAGCGCTAGCTATTCATCTTGAAGAAAAAGACTTTTTAGATGCTGTAAATGGAGCCCTTAACGAAATGCAAAACTCTGATGAGCTGGAAAATCTCAGAAACAAATGGTTTAAACAATAAACTAAATAGAAACACACGAAGAAAGAACACAGGGAGGCACACTTTATTTTATGTGCTTCCCTTTATTATTTATTATTTTCTTCTTACTGTCACACAATTTCCTGCAGGAACGCACAAAGCAGGACCCACTGGAATCTTTTTTTCGATCCATTCCAAAGCCTCTTTTTCATTGGTAAAAACTTCCCCTGGAAAAGGCAGGTCAGAACGATCCGAAACAAGTGCCGCTGGATGCCCCTTAAGGTCTGCCACTATTTTCGAAGCAATAAAAGCAGGAATGGAAAAATTTTGTTGCAATTTCTGCATAGCCCTCTCGGGCTCTTCTATAGCAAGGCGAAAATCTTCGCCGAAAGTTCCTGGTCCAGCGCCATCTTCAAGACCTGCAAAAAGGACTAGACCTCCTTTGGAATCCAGTGCATGAAGTACGGCTGAAATAGCTTTTGTCGATTGGTATAGATCAATATCGTATGGATAGCCACCACACGAAACCAGAACCAAAGACGCTTTTTCAGATATCCAAAGGGTCTGAAGCTGTTGCGCCAACTCTGTTCCTTTCAACCATGCCTGGAAAGGATCTCCTGCTACATAACAATATGGGTTCCCATTTTCATCAGGAATCACATTTAGCAAAAATCCTTTTCGTTCAGAAAAAACTATTTGTGCATACTCCTCCATATCTTCAGCTACGGGATTGCCCTTTAATGCTCCGCACTGAACAGAAGAAGCAATTGTCGCGCCCACAAGAGAAAGTGCATGGTTATGCTGAATGGCTTCTGCTCCTGATATACCGGGAAGCAGTGCCTTACGACCACCGCTGAAACCAGCAAGATCGTGATAGGCTATTCCGCCAATGGGAACAATCAAGTCAGCCCTGGCCACAGATTGGTGCAAAATCACAGGAGTTCCACGAGAAGTCACATCTCCAGTTCTGACTCCCTGAGTACTGTCATGGCAAAGAATTTTGTCACCACTCAATGGTATATCTTCAAGAAGCATTTGTATTTCGTTCTTTGTAGGTAATCTATGCTGCCCTCCGCCAATAATCCACGTCACCGGCATACGACCGCCTTCGCGTAGTTCTCTTCGAATAGCCTGAGCCATACGTGGAACATCTTGCCAAGAACGGGTTGCATCAGGAATAACAACAGTAATATCTGAAACTTCTCTAGCCATATTACGCAAAAGAGGACTCTCGCACGGAAGAGCCAAAGCTTTCTCTGGAGAATTAGGGATTGGACGGTTTCCCAGAATCTGAGTTTCCAATATTGGCCGTTCTAAAGAGATATCAAGAGTTCGACGGCCAAGAGCAAAACTGTGAAGAGATTTCATACTGTTTTAAGTCCACCTTTCCATTCATAAAACGTTTTAGGACGCCCAGGACGACCATCCAAAGAAGCAGATACACGCACTACCATTCCCCGATCGGCTAGAAAATCGAGATACCTATGGGCAGTCACATAAGCAAGTCCGGTCTGAGCTGCGACTTCATCACAATCCATAGCTTCCTTATTTCGCTTAACACAATATATAACTTCCCTCATAGTATCGACACTAATGCCTTTTTTACGTATATCCCAATTCAGCTGCTCCCTATAGCTAACCAACTTTTCATGTAATCGCAAACGAGCTCTGAAATCTGAGAGCCGTAACGGTTTTATAATAAAATCATCAGCTCCTACCAATAAGGCCCTTGAAGCCGTATCTTCTTCTTCTGTTTCTGATAAAGCAATGAGAACCACTTTTTCCGAAAGATCCCTCGCTTTTTGTATAAGCTGATACCCACTAACAATGGGCATTTTAATATTCAAGAGAAGGATATCTATTTCATCATCACGTATCCAAGCAAGAGCTTCTTCGGGATCAACTGTAGCGTAAAAACGCCACTCTTCTGCTTCCGCCATTTTTTCAAGCTGGTAGAGAACTTTCCGATCGTTGTCTATAGCTCCCAAATATAGAGTCACTTTTCTTCTCCCCCATTTTTCTTGCCACAAAAGAGCATCCATCTTCGATGAGAAAACAAAACCCATCCGCCCAAGAAAACGCCAAGTAAAGAAAAAAACCAACTTTTTTGAGATGCCATCTCTTTCGAAGGAGAGGAATTATACGGGATACCATATTTTAGGCTCAAATCATGAAGATTGAGAAAATGGAAGACAGGGTACCCTGCAGAGAGAGCCCGACCTATAATGCCATCTCCTGCGTTTTCTCTTCCAGAAGGAAGATGTAAACCTCCTGAGAGAGTCAAGATTTCATCATCATTACCCATATTTGCATGAGAACCACCTATGCTCATCACAAGTTTGGGAACAAAGTTTTCTACAATATTCATCTTCTTTTCTATCATTTTTTCGAGATTCTCTTCACGTAGAAGGGGCACACCTTCCCTTTCCGCCGCTTGAATCATTATCTCTACCCCTTCAGGAGCAATTCCTCCTCCATTTTCGTCATCACCGCCAAGGGTATAGTAATTAGCTTTCGTATGTAATAATCCGTTTTTTCTAAGTTCTTCTGCCATTATGGGCCAAGGAATTTCAGGCACATTGGCACCCCATGTTGACGATCCCAACGAGACGATAAGAAGCACGTTTAGTTTTCGATATTCCGCAGCTTTCAATGCATTAAGCAATAATCCCGGGAAAGAGGATGAAGAAAGTATTGCCACTGGATCTCCTTCTTTCAACCCCATACTATCAAATTTTCTAAGAATGGCCACAGACCAGCCAGGATGACACGCTGTTCGCTTAGATTCAAGACTTCCTAGAGTCGTCGAAAGAGGACTCCACTCCACACCTATAAGTCCAAGTTTCCACGGATCTGCTCCCCCTGCTCCTATCTGTTGATCTTCTCGCAACTGCCAGATATAAAGTTCTGCTTGACGGACATCGTTCCATAATCGCATTTCTTCAGAGGAAAATCCCCAGCGTCTCGGCAAAAACCATAAGAGCACAAGAACAAAAGCCAAAAATAAAAGACGCATACGACTTTTCAAAACAAAGGCTCGTTGTTTCTTCAGATAATCGTTTAAAGACGGGATATGTTCTTCGTTCATAACTTATATCGACCTCTCTAAAAGATGCCCTAAACCAACCAATACATCAAAAGACATCGCCGTAAGCAAAGTCACGATAACCGCTCCAATAAGGGTCTCCCCTATCCCTTGGCGTTGCATATCGGCTGCTAAAAGGCCAGGAACCACCCAGCCAAGCCAAAGAGATGTAGAGGGGAAGAAAAGATCGAGAAGTACTTTACATCCCAAAGCCATGAGCATTGCCAGTGCAATGCGCTGTCGACCATATATACCCGTAAAACGGACAATTATCTCAAGAAGTAAAGCAAGAAAAAGTGCCGTTCCTATAGCTATTCCTACAGAAAGAGGATTTCCTAACTGAAGGGCGATAAAACCTGGGGTAATAATTCCACCACAAGAACGTCCCGTTCGACGATAAAAAAGCATTCCTAAAGCAATTCCTATCCCTATTGTCGCAAACTGAAGATTATGCATGTTTACACCTTTTATATGTATATTCAAGAAGATATTCGAGTGGTAGACCTGCCACATTTCCGCATCCTAATACTCGTTTTTTCTGCCTCATAAAACTCGCGAATTCTTGTGTAGATACCATTTTTATATATTCAATCCCCTCATGACCACAAAAGGGACGAGCCCCCATTAAATAGACTTTCTTCCAATCTTTTCGCCTAAGCCAAGGGAGAAAAGCTTTTAATCGCTCAGGTCTATCCCTTCGATTGTTGAAAAGAAGAGTCGTATCCTCCACGGGCCATCGAAGACTTTCAAAAAGTCGCTGCGTTGTCTCTACATCATTGGCTGAAAAAGCAACTGCTAAAATATTTTCTCCAAACTTTATTTCCTGAAAATCTGCTATATCAGGGAGAAGACGCGTCATTGCTTCTTCTCCCAATTTGGGATCAAGCCCCAAAAAAGAAAGAATATCTCTCACTATCGCCATGTTTTCTTCTTTCCACATAACACATGTTTCAAGAGAAGAAAATGCAGCTATATGTATTTGACATTGTTTTTGAGTCAAAACGCTGAGTAGCAAAGGAGACGAGGATGTTGATTCAGGAATAAAAACAGTACTCTTCCGCGGAATTCCCTGGGTGAGAGCTAAGACAGCCCCCTCCTCTCCTGGTCCCCATGCATCCTGATGATCTGACCGCACGTTGGTTATGACAAAAATGGGATTTTTAAGCCAACATGATGGAAGTTTCTGAAGTTCTGGCGCTACCGCGCTATTTTCCAAAACAACTGCTTCTGCATGAGGAGGAAGAGAACGAAGCCACCAGCGCATCTCTTCTACATGCCCCCCCGCACTTCGCAAAATAGCTCTTTCTCCAAAAGGAGACAGTTCCCTAGGAACAACGCCAGTAATTCTCGCCCATGTCTGAAGCCCATAGGAAGAAAGGGCGCAAAACAATAATCTTGCTACACTACTTTTTCCACGGCTTCCTGTTACAACAATTTGTATCTGGGTCATATTGAGGTTAGCAGAATTCTCAACCCAATGGAGCACAAAACGACTCCGCCAACAATTTCAACATACTTGCCAAGAAAACGTCCTGCCTGGAACCCCAAGAATACACCTGCCGTTGATAGACAACCGGTGATAACACCTGCGGGAACAGCCAAGATCATAACAGGTCCTTTCAAGGCTGCTACACCGATACCAGCAGCTAACGCATCAATAGAGGTAGCTATAGCCAAAGAAAGGAGAGTCAATCCATGAGTACTATCTTTCCCTTCGCATGTCTCTTCCTTTCTCGATTCTCTGATCATATTGACACCAAGAATAAAAAGGATAATAAAGGCAACCCAATGGTCATAAGCTTCTATAAAAGAAAGTAACCGTATTCCCATAGCCCATCCCAAAACGGGCATTAAAAACTGGAAACCACCACAGGCAGCCCCCATTCGAAACGCCGGGCCGGGACTTAACAGAGGTAAACATGCCCCCACGCCAAGCGACACAGCAAAGGCATCCATAGAAAGAGCCGCTGCTGTCAACAAAAGCTCTATAATTGACATTATCTTCCGTCCCTTCAAAAGCAGCTTTTTATTATTTTACCCTAAAGCCACATCTAATATCATCATTATAGTGAAACCCAAAAGGACTCCCATTGTAGCCTGATCTCCATTACCTCCCTGTTGTGATTCAGGAATAACCTCTTCTACAACAACAAAAATCATGGCTCCAGCTGCAAAAGCCAAAGCATATGGTAAAATCGGTCTGGCTGCAACAACAGCGATAGCGCCCAAAACTCCGAAAATAGGTTCCACTATACCTGAAAGCTGCCCGTACCAAAAGCTTTTTAATGGAGAAAACCCCTCCCGTCGCAATGGCATGGAGACAGCCATTCCTTCAGGGAAGTTTTGAATGCCAATTCCCAGGGCAAGCGCAATGGCTCCTGCCAGCGAGGCAGAAGGGATACCATAGGCGACAGCCCCAAACGCCACTCCTACAGCCATTCCTTCAGGAATATTGTGAAGAGTGATAGCCAAAACAAGTAATGTTGTTCTTTTCCATGTCGTAGCAATTCCTTCGGCTTCTTGACGAGGTTGTCCCAAGTGAAGGTGAGGCAATAAACGGTCTATGACTCTGAGGGAAATGCCACCTAAGAGAAAACCTATAGCAGGAGGAAGCCACGGCCGCATCCCCATTTCCGAGGACATATCAATGGCAGGAGCAAGTAAAGACCAATAACTGGCAGCAATCATAACGCCAGCAGCAAATCCCAGCATAATATCGAGCATCTTCTGACTGGGATTTTTTCGTAAAAAAACAGCAGCAGAACCAAGAGCAGTTAATCCCCAAGTAAAGAGAGTGCCAATGAGAGCTTGTACAACAGGACTCAGTGATATAAAGAAATCAAACACCGTTCTCACTCCATTTCTCTGTAATAATACGTGCCTCTAATACAGTGAAAAAGCTGCTGTATAAAATAAAAATAGGGGCTATACGTATATTTATAATACTATATAAAAAAGAGGGTGAACAAAATGAAAAGACTTTTATTTATACTGGTTTTAGTAGCAGTCTCTTTCTCGTCCCTCTCAGGATTAGCTGGAGGAAAACCAGAAATATTATATATCTGTGGACCATGTAGTCGGGATTTCGCCCCTGTAGCAGAAAAGGTTATACAAGAGCTCTCTCTTGAAGAGAGTGTTCAAATAAAGATCACGACTTGCTTGGGAGCCTGCGCTTCTCCTCCTGCAATAGAGTGGAGAAAAGAAATATATGGGTTCATGACAAAAGAAAAGCTTGCTTCGCTGCTCAAGTCTTCCTTTTCCCTTTCATAATTTTCGCATATCATTTTTTACCATGAACATATATACTATTTGTTATTGAGATTATTTGAGTCAGGAGGAACAAATATGGATGGAGCCATTGTAGCTCTAGAAATGAATTACGATGAATGGCTTGAGTTGTGCACAGAAAAACTCGGGCTTCAGCGTTACAGAACAGATCAGCTTTGCCAATGGATATACCAAAAGAAAGTATTTAATATTTATGACATGACAAATCTTGGGAAAGACCTGCGAGAGGATCTTTCTTATAAGCTATTGGTATTGCCTCCAACTCTGGTAAGGCATGAGACATCAAAAGACGGCACACGAAAATTTCTATGGCAGTTGCAGGACGGGCAGAAGATAGAATCTGTTCTTCTCTCTCATGGGAATCACAACACAGCTTGTATTTCAAGCCAGGTAGGTTGCCCTCTGGGATGTACTTTCTGTGCTACGGGAATGAGCGGTTTTGTTCGGGACCTCACTGCAGGAGAGATCGTCGGACAATTTCTTGCCATGGAAAAGGTGGCAGGACAAAACATTACGAATATTGTATTTATGGGTATGGGAGAACCGTTGCTCAATCAAGAAGCTCTTTTTAAGAGCATAAAGATTCTGAACCATCCTAAAATGAGGGGACTTGGCGCTCGCCACATAACTGTTTCAACATCGGGAATAGTTCCTGGTATTCGCGCTATGGCAGAGCTAGACATTCCTGTTCGTCTCTCAGTCTCTCTTCACGCTACAAATGACACGTTGAGAAACAAGCTTATGCCAGTAAACCAGAAGTACTCTTTGGGTTCTCTTATAGAAGCCCTTCGTTATTATCAGGAAAAAACCGGCGATCGTATCACCATTGAATACGTTATGATCGATAAAGTAAATGACTCCAGTGAGCAGGCATACGAACTTGCGGCTTTGACAAATAACTTGTCAATATACGTAAATCTAATTCCTTATAATCCGGTCGATTCCAGATATAAACGTTCAACACCGGAGCGGATAAAAGCTTTTGGCTCTATTCTCAAAGAGCTTAACATCGAATATGAAATACGCCGAGAAAAAGGATCTGATATCAATGCAGCATGTGGCCAACTGCGAAGACGGGATGAATCAGACTCTAAGTCTAAATCTTAAAGATCTCGAAAATGGAATAAGGGCTCAAATTGTCCAAATGCCTTTAGGCGAAAGCCGACGGCGTTTGGAAGCCCTTGGCCTTCGCGAGGGGAAAATTATAGAAAAAATTTCGGGCATGCCCTTTCATGGACCAATTACTATTATTGTGGATGGTCGTCAGATAGCTATTGGATGGCGTATCTCTTCCCGAGTAATGGTTGTACCAGTTAAGGAGAATTGTCATGGCAACTGAACCTCCTTTAACAAAAACACTACTCCTTATTGGAAACCCAAACGTTGGGAAAAGCGTTATCTTTTCAAGATTAACAGGAGTTCGCGCCCTTTCTTCAAATTATCCGGGAACGACAGTAGGTTTTATGGAAGGCTGGCTTCGCTATGATTCTGAGGTATATAGAATCATAGATGTTCCTGGTGCGTACACACTCGATCCTACAAATGAAGCGGAGCACGTAGCTCGTCGCATGATTGATGAAGGCGCGGATCTGGCTATTATCGTTCTCGACGCAACAGCACTTGAACGCAATCTTTATTTGGCTTTTCAGGCAATGGAAAGAGGAATTCCCACTATTGTGGCGTTAAATATGATTGATGAAGCCCGCCATCGTGGAATTAGCATCAATGTAGAGAAGCTTGAAGAACTTCTTGGCGTTCCTGTTGTTCCTACTGTAGCGCTTTCCGGGCAGGGAATAAATCAGATTATTGCACGAATACCGGAAGCTAAAAAATGTAATCTTCCAACGCTTACAAGCGAAGAACGATGGAAACGAATTGGCTCAATTATCGAACAAACTCAAAAAGTTGTTCACCGGCATCATACTCTAAGAGACACTCTTGAAGACCTATCTGTTCACCCTATATGGGGAGGAATAATAGGAATTTTCGTTATCTCTATAAGTTTTTATGTGATTCGTCTCATTGGAGAGGGTTTGATCAATCTGCTTCTTGATCCACTGGTAGAGCGGGTATGGATTCCATTACTTATGAAACTTTCCTCTCTCGTGGCAGGATGGCCCCTTGTTCATCAGCTTCTTATTGGCACACTCTTTAATGGCGCTATAGATATGGAGCAAAGTTTCGGGTTGCTTTCTACAGGTCTTTATGTACCAGTCGTTATGGTTTTACCTTACGTTCTTTCGTTTTATCTGGCATTGAGTTTTTTGGAAGATGTTGGTTATTTGCCACGTTTTGCAGTTCTTTTCGATGCCCTTTTCCACCGACTTGGCCTTCATGGATACGCTGTAGTTCCGGCTTTGTTGGGATTAGGTTGCAATGTCCCCGGAATTCTCGCAACACGAGTTCTCGAATCGGATCGGGAACGTTTTATTGCTGCCACGCTCATTTCAGTAGCAATACCCTGCGCAGGGTTGCAGGCCATGATCGTAGGCGTTATCGGGCACCTAGGAATACAATATGTTCTCATAACATATGGGGTTCTTTTTCTCGCTTGGGTTGTTATCGGGCGAATACTGCACTTATTTATGCCAGGATACAGTCCTGAACTTATTGTAGAAATACCTCCATACAGAGTTCCATCAGCACGAGACCTTTTGTATAAACTCTGGTTTCGCTTAAAGGGATTTTTTATTGAAGCTATTCCTCTTGTGATGGTGGGAGTGTTTTTGGTAAATCTTCTCTATATGACAGGCTTTATAAACGTTATTACGCAACTGCTCAAACCCATATTTACCGGGCTACTCGGTTTACCGGCAGAAGCAGCAGGACCAATTATTATGGGGCTTTTGCGCAAAGACGTTGCTGTCGGAATGTTGGCAACACTCAATATGACGCCGCAACAACTGGTTATAGCAACTGTGACTTTAGCTATGACATTCCCTTGTATTGCTACATTCATTGTTTTATGGAAAGAGCTCGGCGGCAAAAAACTCGCTGCAAGTTTAGCTATTATGATTCTCTCGGCCTTAACTGCAGGAACACTTTTACGACTTGCCCTTAATGTTGCCATAATTTCTTAAGGGAAAAGAGACTCATTGCTACAAGTAAAAAAACGATGAAGTATGTAACGGCATAACCTTCTTTGTCAATAAGAGTGCCCGTTCCCCATTGGAAGAAGATAACTGATACGTAAATAAGGGAATTAACTATTCCCATTACAGCTCCGCGCAGATGTTGCGGAGCTTCTTCGTTAATGCGAGCTGCATAACACACCGCTCCCGATCCGAAACTTACACCCAGAACAAAACTAGCACCTCCGGCAATAAATACAGGAAGACGTAAAAACAAAAATATGTCGAGAAGAAAAAGAGCAATAACAAACAAGACAGTAGAAGAAAAAAGCAACTTCTCACGACTCGATTTTGAAGTCCCCAAAGAGCCAGCTGCAAGAGTTCCAACCATAACACCTATTCCAATGGACGTTGCCCAAATGCGACATTCTGCAAAGGGGCGGTCGTACACATGGGCAAACCACGATACAGCCCAAAGAGCCTGTAAAGAGAGAAGAGCTCCCATTAACATGCTCCAAATAAGAGCAATAGAACGAACGACGGGTGACGTAAAGACAAAAACACCTGTTTCCTTGAGATTTTGCAGCAAACTCTTCTGCGCCTTTCCCTTTTTACAAAAGATAGGATCCTCTTTTCTCTTTAAAAAGAGAGACAAAGCAAGAACAACACATAAGAAACTCAGAAAAGCAAAGACAAACGATATCCCCCATGAATCTATGGCCCAGCCAAGAGGCGCAACCCCAACAACGGCTCCGAAATTTCCCACTGCTAACGTCAATCCTGAATAAAAGGCATATCGTTCAAGAGGAAAAGCCGCTGATTGATAGACTAAAGCGCCTAAAAACATAGGAGCTAACCCCAAGCCTGTTAAAAGACGCCAGAGTGCAATAGAAAAAGGCGTCTGAGTAAATAAAATCAAGGCCGTGCCAGACGCCGTAATCAAAAGACCTAAAGCTACGACCCGCAAAGGCCCCAAACGATCAAGAAGAAGGCCGCAAACAGGTTGCATAGCAGCATAGGCATAAAAATAAAAACTTGCGACAAAACCTGTTAAAGAAGCACTCATTCCCAAACGTGTTGAGAAAATAGGCATAACTACAGAGGGGGATATTCTAAAGAAATACGACATAAAATATGCCAATAACAAAATAGAAAAAATAACATGAGTGTTGCGACTTACCCTTTGATCAACTCTTTGAGAATGTAACGTTTTAATCCCCTCATCCTGACTTATAAGTATTTTTCGACACGTATTAAGAACGTATAATCTGTGTTCCCGCTTCTCCTTTCAATGCTGCTATAACCTGATCAAGTCTGGCTATTATAGCTCGCTCCCCGCCATTCTTGACAAAACGCAGCGCTGCCTCAACCTTAGGCCCCATGGAACCAGCTCTGAAATGTCCCTCTTCCACGTATCTTTCCATATCTTCTACAGAAACTTTCCCCAAAGGTTTCTGATCGGGCGTATTGTAATAAAGAATAGCGTTGGGAACATCTGTTAATATAACAAAAATATCGGCCCGTACATCATGAGCTAGGCATTCACCTGCTAAATCTTTATCAATAACAGCTTCTACTCCATATAAAAGCCCCTGCTGATCGCGGCACACAGGAATTCCCCCGCCGCCTGACGCCACTACCAGTGTTCCTTGTTCAACGAGGGCAAGGATAACGTCTTTTTCAACAATCTTCTTCGGATTGGGAGAAGGAACAACCTTACGCCATCCTCGTCCCGCATCTTCAATCCACCGTTCTCCACGCTCCGCCATACGAAGTTCCGCTTCTGACTGCGCATAAAATGGCCCCACAGGTTTTGTGGGATTACGGAAGGCTTTATCTTGAGGATCTACTTCCACTTGAGTTACAAGGCATACTGCATCTTTTTTCAATCCTCGACCAGCACATTCATTTCTAATGCTTTGGCACAACATATACCCAATAAGCCCTTGACTTTCGGCCCCACAGAGATCAAGAGTCATAGGCGGAATTTTATCTTTCGCCATTTCATGTTGAATGAGAATAGCACCAACCTGGGGACCGTTCCCATGAGTCAATACCAATTCATATCCTTCTTCAACGACATCCAAAAGTTGTTTTACAGTATGATCGATATTTGCCATCTGTTCGACAGCTGTTCCTCTTTGTCCCGGCTGTAGAATAGCGTTACCACCTAAAGCCACAAGAACTCTCTTATTCATCCCCTCACGCTCCAGTCTCTCTATATTGAAGAAAGTGACCTCTTCGTTGTAAATCAACATATTCTCCATTTTCAACGATAACGGTGCCTCGCGAAAGAGTACACCACGTTTTTCCAATAACGGGTACATTTTCATAGGGAGAAAAGTCTACTGCCATATGAAGTGTACCAGCAGAAAGTGTCCATTTCTTTTCCTGATCAAAAATAACGATATCAGCATCAGAACCAGGGGCAAGAACCCCTTTTTGGGGATACATTCCCATCAATCTTGCAGGAGATCCCGCCGTCAAACGGACAAAATTCGAAAGAGAAATCCTCTTTTTCCGAACCCCCTCCGAAAAGAGCAGAACGCGTGACGTCTCTACGCCTGGTAATCCATAGGGTAATTTTTTAAAAGACCCCTTCCACTCCTTTTGCTTCTTCGTAAAAGGACAGTGATCAGTTGCAATTATATCTATATCTCCGTTCAGAAGTCCCATCCAAAGTCTCTCGTTGTCCTGCTTTGTTTTTAAACTCGGACTCGCTGAAAAAAGGTACCCTTCAGGAGAATCATATACACTTTCAGTCAAAAACAAATATTGAGGACATGTCTCTGTTGAAATACATGTTCCCAATCTCCTGGCCTGAATAACTTCTTGCAGGCCCAAAGCCGAACTTAAATGAACGATATGAACATGAGCTCTACTCTGCCTGGCAAGCCAAGAGACAGTCGAAATAGCGGAAGCTTCGCATACATCTGGCCGTGTTCTGGCGAGGCTCGACATTTTTCCCCATTCTTTTTCTGAAAGATTTCTCTCAAGCTGCCTTATTATATCGTCATCTTCTGCATGAATAAGCGCCACGCCATTTAAAGAAGCAATGGCGTTAAATGCTTCAAGAAGAGCCCCATTATCCGTTCTCCGGCCTGAATCTCCGTAAGCCGTAAAAAACTTGAAGCTCCGCAATCCCTTATTGTAACTTTCATATATTTCACGAAGGCGCTGATCATTCCAGCCAACAATTTCGCAGTGGAAAGTATAATCGATGACTGCTTCACGAGCCATATTTATTCTTTCTTCTATATTTTGTATTAGCGATGTATCGGAACTACCTACCGTAAAGTCAACAATTGTGGTTATCCCCCCGCAGGCAGCAGCCACAGTACCAGTATAAAAGCTATCGCTAGAAGCCGTTCCTGCCACGGGCAAAGCCATATGAGTATGTATATCTATTCCTCCGGGAAGTACAAGCTTTCCTTCCGCTAATATCTCACGTTTTCCCGTCAAACCCTCGCCGATAGCTGCTATTTTTTCTCCCTCTACCGCTATATCCGCGTCAAGAATTTTCTCTTCAGTAACAACTCTTCCCTTCTTTATTACAAGATCATACATTCCTATCTCCTCTCTTTTATATACGGAATACCCAGAAAAGCCGGCACATTAAATTGTTTTCGAGAGATAGTTGCAATAATCGTTAATATGTAAGGAATAGCTATAAGAAATTCATTCGGGATCAATCTAAAGCCTGAGGTCTGTATCGCGATAGAGGTAGCATCTGCCAATCCGAAAACAAGAGCCCCAATCATCGCACCCAAAGGATTCCAATTTCCCAGAAAGCAGATAGCAAAAGCTATCCAGCCACGACCGCCTATAATATCTTCTGTAAAAAGTCCTAAAAAACCTATGGAATAGAAAGCACCAGCTAGCCCATTCATGGCACTAGAAAATAAAACCGCCTTGAATCGAATCTTTTCTACATTTATACCGGCAGCATCCACTGCTTCTGGATTTGCTCCTGTCGACCTGAGAATAAGCCCTGTTCTTGTTTTAAAAAGAATCCAATACCCTATACCAACAAATATAAAGGCTGCATATGTCATTATATTTTGCCGGAAAAGGGCCTCTCCAATAATAGGAATGTGACTTAACACGGGAATAGCAAAAACAGGTAAAGGTTCTACAGTTAAGGGAAGAAGAGGAACTCCGAAAAAGACACGGTAGAGATAGAGAGCCAAACCTGGAGCAAGAATGTTTATCGCAGTACCTGTAACAATTTGATGTTGTTTAAGATACACAGTAAGAATCCCGTAAAAACTTCCCACGAAAAGACCGACAACAGCAGCACTCAAAAATCCTACAATGAGACTTCCAGAGAGATAGGTTCCCACGAAACCAGCCCAGGCCCCCATGAGAAAAATGCCTTCTATGGCAATATTCATTACACCCGTTCTTTCTACAAATACTTCTGCTAGCGCTCCTACCATTAGAGGCGTGCTCATCTGTATTGCGCGGGCCAAAAGGCCTACTAAAATCATTGGGATTCCTCCCTTCTCTCTTCTTCTCGAAGTCGCTTCTTTTCGCTGGCAACAATAATCCGCTCTCGAATAAAGTACGACACGATAACAGATAACATGACAAATCCCTCCATAATGCCAATAATGCTTGAGGGAATAGGTGACGTTTGTACAACGAGATTTCCACCAACCTTAAGAGCACCGAAAAGCAGTGCCGAGAGTACTATCCCCAGCGGATGGGCATTCCCAAGAATGGCAATGCCTATGCCTTCTGCTCCAATAAATGGATTGAAACCTTGCACAAGCATATGCTGAATGCCGTTGACTTCCATAAAACCAGCAAGACCCGCAAAAGCCCCACTTATAAAAAAGACTGTAACAAAAACCTTCTTCTCATTAATGCCAGCATATCTGGCACCATCTCTGTTCATTCCTACCGCGCGTATTTTGAAACCCAACGTTGTTTTCCAAAGGATAAAATAGGCAAAAAACGCAACTAAAAGAGCAAGAATAAACCCCCAATGAAGGCGAGTATGGGGAATAAGCTGAGGTATCCAGGCATTTTCAACAATAACATCTGTTTGTGGATATTCTCCCTTCGTTTCTATAAGAGGACCTCGGATAAGATAGTTCATTATGGCCACTGCCACATACGTCGACATCATGCTCAGCAAGAATTCGTTAGCATTGAAACGCGCCTTGGCATAGCCGACAAAAGATCCCCATAGACCTCCTGCAAGCATACTGGCGACACAACAAATAAGAAGTAAAATTGGCAAAGGCAACACTTGAAAAAAGAGTGAGCACGAGACGGCAGCAAGACAACCAATATAAAACTGTCCTTGTGCGCCTATATTGAAGAGAGTAGACCGAAAAGCAAATCCAAAAGCCAACCCCGTAAGAATAAGAGGAGTTGCTTTAGCAAAAATATCAGCAATATTGTATATATCTCGAAAGGCAAAAATGACAAGCTCCTTATATACAACCAAAGGATTTTGTCCAAGAAAAAGCATCATAATCCCACTTAATGCCAGGCCTAAAAAAACAGAGTAAAGAGGAAAAAGTGAGAGCCAGAGACGCCGATTATGTTTCATCGTGAGTCACCCCCACCATAAGAAGACCTATCTCTTCAATATCTGCTTCTTCGCGCCTAAAGACCTTGAGGATACGGCCTCGATACATAACACCTATTCGATCTGAAAGTGTTAGAACTTCTGACAATTCCGTAGAAATAAGAAGAACGGCCTGCCCCTCGTTACGAACATTAAGAAGAGCTCTATGCACATAATCAGCAGCTCCCAAATCAAGACCTCGCGTAGGTTGCACAGCTACAAGAAGAGAGGAGGCTATGCCAAGTTCTCTGGCAATAACAATTTTCTGTTGGTTACCTCCGGAAAGAGCCTTAGCCTTCGTAACAGAAGAAGGGGTTTTAATGGCGTAATCTTCTATAATTTTTTGTGCGTAAAGCTGAATATTTTTTTCAGAAAGAACGCCACGGCTTGCAAATTCCGAAGAAGAGAAACGTTTTAGGATAAGATTTTCCTCTACCGACATATCAAGAACGAGCCCTTCTCGATGTCTATCTGCCGGAATATATCCTATCCCTTCATGAATCAGATCATGTACACTTTTCCCCACAAGTGAGTTGTCTCTAAGAATAATCTGCCCCTCACTAACAGCACGAAGTCCGCAAAGAGCTTCAGCAAGTTCTTCCTGCCCATTTCCACTGACACCGGCAATTCCAAAAATTTCTCCCCCATCAATATTCATGCTCAGGGAGTCCACGGCCCAATGCCCCCGGTCTCCTTTTACTTTTATATTTTCAACTCGTAATATACTTTCTTTTTTATGTACATCTTTCTCTTGAGCTTTAACTTCTGATGAAAGGTCTGCAACCTCACGCCCCACCATCATCTGCGCAAGTTCTCGCTCTGAGGCTTCTGAACGTAAAAGTTCGCCAACGACATTTCCGCTACGGAGAACAACAATACGATCCGCAATATCGAGAACTTCATTAAGCTTATGCGTTATGAAAATAACGGAGTGACCGGCCTCTCGAAAATCACGAATAAAAGAAAAAAGTCTTTCTGTATTCTGAGGGGTCAAAACAGCTGTGGGCTCATCCATAATAAGAGTCTGAGCACCTCGATAAAGAGCTTTTAATATTTCTACACGTTGCTGCATACCAACAGCAAGCTGACGAACGAAAGCAAAGGGATCAACCTCAAGATCATAAGCTTTCCCCATACGTTCTATTTCTTTTACCGCTTCTGAAACAGAGGCTCGACCTTTATCTTCTGCCCCTGCTCCAAGAAGAACGTTTTCCACTACGGTATGAACGGGAACCAACGTAAAATGCTGGTGAATCATTCCAATCCCCAACGCCATGGCATCCTGTGGAGAACGTATTTTGACATCTTTTCCATTTACCTTTATAGATCCGCTATCAGGTTGATACATCCCGTACAAAATTTTCATCAATGTTGATTTTCCCGCACCATTTTCGCCGAGAAGTGCAACAACTTCGCCTTTTTTAATTTTGAGGTATACGTCGTGATTAGCAATAGTTCCAGGAAAATATTTTGTAATTCCTATAAGCTCTACGGCTAGATCTGTCTCTTTTATAGGCATTTTTATCACCGTCTGTTCAAAACCTGGATAAGCGGGGAGAGAATTCCCCCCGCTTCATAAAAGGAGTTATCAATCTAAGGGTTCTGGGAACTGTGAAAGGAATTTTACAAATCGTCCTTCTTTTATAGCCTCTTCCGCCTGAGATACTAGATCTCGAACTTCCGAAGCTACTTCGTCACTATAGGCAACCTTAACAATGCCCTCAGCAATACCTGCCTCATTAACTATAGGTTTCAAATCTCCATTTAGGAATTTTCCGACGGCCCATACATACATAGCCTTGAAATCAAAAAACACACTGGCGACGACTGTTCCCGGCGCAACACTGTTTTGGTCACTGGCAAAACCCACGAACTTTACGCCCTTCTCTTTTGCAGCCTGAATAGCTCCAAGCCCAACCTGGTTGGCATAAAAGAAAAGGACATCGGCGCCGTTATCAATCATGGAACTTGCCATCTGCTTGCCAAGAGCGACGTCACTCCACGAGTTCGCATAGGCACGAAGCGCCTTTACTTCAGGCATTCCAACACGGGCACCAAATTCATAGGTATTCAGCAAACGAATCATAAGCTTGTTGGGAAAACCTCCAACCAAACCTATTTTTCCTGTTTTTGTTGTTTTACCAGCAATTATTCCTGCGAGAATGCTGCCTTCATACTCCTTGGGTAAGACTGGACATACGTTTGGTTCTACAGCTATCATGCCATTGATAACACAAAACGTTGATTTAGGATATTTGGGAGCTACGCGCTGGGCAGCTTCATCAAACTGAGTCCCGGCTGCCATAATAAGGTCATACCCTCGCTCGGCGTAGTTACGGAACGTAGACTCATAATCACTTGCCTGTACATTTTCGACATACTCTATTTTTGTTTTCAATTCTTCGTTGGCCGCAACAAGACCGGCATAGTTCGTCGCATTCCAGCTCTGATCGTTAATCGGCCCAGGAAGAATGAGCACCATTTTGTACTCCCCTGGGGCTTTCGCTGAAGCAGAAACAACCGAACCTGTTATTGCCAAACAAAGAACAAGAAACAATAGAGACACCCTTTTCCACGTTCTCACATGAAACACCTCCCTTATCTTTATGACCTAACGTCCTCCCATGGTCAAAGCCATAACGGCTTTAGCCGTATGAAGTCTGTTTTCAGCTTCGTCATAAATAGCAGAATGAAGTCCATCAATAATAGAGTCTTCTACTTCATTTACACGATCTGCTGGAAGAGCGTGCATATAGAGAGAATCCTTGGCAGTAAGCTGCATAAGTTTTTCGGTACATTTCCAATGCTTATTCGCTTCAAGAAGGGAATCAATAACATCCGTTCCTTCATTTGTAACCCAATTTCCCCAATTTTTAGGGAATACCACATCCGCATCTTTGTATGCTTCTTCCTGATCATGGGTAATCCGAAGAGATCCGCCGTTTTCTTCAGCATTCTTCTTCGCTTTTTCTATAACCCAATCAGGAAGTTGGTATCCTTCTGGATAGGCCAAAGTAACATCTATTCCGTAACGAGGGAAAAGAAGAACCTGGCTTACAGGAACAGATATGGGTTTTTTATGAGTTGTAGCATAAGCCCATATAACTGATACTTTCAAATTTCTGGAAGAACGGCCGCGCTTTTCCTGAATTGTCATAAGATCAGCAATCGCCTGAAGGGGATGATATAAATCATCTTGCATATTTATAATCGGTGCAGTTGACCATTTGGCCATTTCTCTGAGATAGGCATTCCCTATCTTCCAGAAACAATTTCTGCACGCTATGGCATGTCCCATTCTGGAAAGAATAATGGCCGTATCCTTTGCCACTTCCCCGTGAGCAATCTGCATGTTGCTTGTATCGAGAAAATGCCCGTGTCCTCCCAACTGGGTAATACCAGCTTCCATAGAGTTACGAGTACGTGTTGACTGTTCGAAAAACATAAGAAAAACCGTTTTGTTCGGTAAATAGCTAGTAGGACGATCCATAGCAAAAGCACGTTTTAATTCGTAAGACACGTCAAGAAGAGTATCGACTTCTTCTTTGCTCCACTCTTCCAAGGTAATAAAATGTTTTCCTCTGAATATTGTCTGCATCTTTTTCCCCTCCTACTTCTCTATTTCGTCCACTTTCCATATGTCTGAACATAAACTGTAGGAATAGCCGCATACATAGCAGCAGCTTTTACTAATTCATCCTTCCAGGTTTTTTCGTTAGGAGCATGTGCCTGATCTTCATGACCAGGTCCAAAACCTACACATGGAATACCAAAACGTCCCATTATAGAGACAGCATTTGTGGAAAAGGTCCACTTATCTACGAGAGGTTCATTTTTAAAAAGCTTCTGATAGGCCAGCACTAAGGATTGGCAAGCAGGGTGTTCTTCTTCAAGAACCCATGTGGGGAAAAAACATTCTGTAGGATACACCAGTCCCGTGTATGAAGGACGTTCGTACGTGTACATTGATACATCTCCACCTCGTTCTTTGACAGATGGAAGATTTCTAATCTCCTGTAACGCTTTTTCCCATGTTTCTCCATCAGTAAGACGACGATCTATAGATATGGAACACCCATCAGCTACAGCACATCGTGAAGGAGAACTGAAAAAAATCTCAGAAACAGTGAGACTCCCCTTCCCCAGGAACGGATCAAAATGAAGATTTTCGTGGAGAGCACGCAGTTCCTCAAGGATAGGGGCCATTTTATAGATGGCATTATCTCCCCGCTCAGGAGCAGATCCATGACAACTTATTCCCTTAGTCGCCACTTTAATCTCCATTCGTCCACGCTGTCCCCGATAGATATTAAGAGACGTTGGCTCTGTTATCACTACAAATTCAGGTCGAATTCCACTCTCATTAATGATGTACTGCCAACAAAGGCCGTCACAATCTTCCTCTTGTACCGTTCCTGTTACAAGAAGAGTGTAATCATCCTCAAGTCCAAGGTCTTTTATAATCTTCCCGGCGTAAACCATAGAGGCCATGCCGCCTTCTTGATCACTCGTGCCTCTACCCATGATAATGTCGTCGTCTTCATAGCCTTCATACGGATCAACGTTCCAAAGGCTTCGATCTCCGACACCAACGGTATCAATATGAGCATCCATAGCAATAAGATGAGAGCCATGTCCTATATAACCTAAGATATTCCCCATGGGATCAATTTCTACTCTGTCAAATCCCACTTTCTCCATCTCTTCTTTGATTCGCTGTATCACCCTTTCCTCTTGGCAACTCTCACTCGGAATAGCAACCATATCTCGAAGAAATTTAGAAATGTCTGAACGATACTCCTCTGCCTGTTGAAGGATTTTTTCAAAATCCACAATCATCAAACTCCCTTCTTTTAATTAATTGGCCAGCCCCATCAAGCGAGGGAGGAAGAGCGGTATATCAGGAATGAAGGTAATTACAAGGAGCACGATCAAAGCTACAAAAATATAGGGAAGTATTTCTCGACTCAGCTGCTCAATTGTCAGCTTACTAATGCCACATGCCACAAAGAGACAAGCACCTACAGGAGGTGTCATGAGAGCGATGTTGAGAGAAAGCACCATAATAATTCCAAAATGAAGCGGGTGAAATCCGAGACTTACTGCAAGCGGGTGAAGAATGGGACCTAATATAATAAGGGCAGCAGCTATATCCATGAACATGCCGATAAAAAGCAACAGCAGTAAAATCATCGACATAATAATCCACTTATTTGTACTGACACTCAGCATCATGGTAGCTACCTTTTCTGGAATCTGTTCCATGGTCAAAACCCATCCCAAGATAGAAGCCGCGGCTATGACCAAAAAAACGACACCAGTTGTACGTGCCATCTTCATAAAAAGAGGCCACATATCTTTCAATGTAATATTTTTATACACAAAAAAGCCGAGAAAAAAGGCATAGGCAACAGCAACTGCTGCCGCTTCCGTCGGCGTGAACATTCCGCTTAAAATTCCTCCCAAGATAATAGCCGGCATAAGCAAAGCTACTGCCGCCTCTTTAAAAGCCAACCATATCTCTTTCAGAGTTGCCCTGCGTTCCCCCACAGGGTATCCTCTCTTCTTAGCTATTCTCGCTGTAAGAAGCATTTCTGCTCCAGCAAGAATCAGACCAGGGAGGAATCCTGTCAGGAAAAGCCCTGCTATGGAAACCTGCATAAAAGCTCCATATATCACCATAATATTTGAGGGAGGAATAGTCGGACCGATAATGGAAGAAGCTGCAGTTACAGCCGCAGAGAAATCTTTGTCATACCCCTCATCCACCATTGCAGGAATTAACATAGAACCAATAGCCGCCGTATCACTCACTGCCGCTCCAGTTATTCCTGCAAAGAAAACAGAGGCAACAATATTTGCGTGAGCCAGACCACCCTGAAGGTGACCCACTAAAACATTACTAAATTTTACAAGGCGACGTGTAATCCCTGCCTTGTTCATAATCTCACCGGCTAATATGAAAAACGGCATAGCCATAAGGGTAAACATATCTACTCCAGCAAAATAACGTTGCGGGACAAGCTGTAAAACAGAGGGAATACCTGTTTTGATCATACCAAACAAGCCTGTTACGCCCAAAACAAAACCAATGGGCATTCCCACTGCTATAAAAAGAAGAAATACTCCTGATAAAAATCCCGTCATGCAGAGTCCCCCCTCGCCCTATTAAAAATCAAGACCTTCTTCTCTTCTTACCGTATCGACTACTTCTTCGGACATCAGTATTTCATCGAGGTTCTCTCTGCGGACATCAAGTATCATTTTGCAGAGTAACATAACCATACAGATAACAGCACTGGCTGGAACAGCCATAAGCCACCATTTCATAGAGGTATTAAGAGCTGTAGAAAGCTGAACTTTGCCTCCTTCAGCCATCTTGAAGCCATACTTTGCCAAAATGTAAAGAAAGTAGAAGACAAAACCGTTTGATATAAAAATGAGGATTTTAGCAATCTTACGAGGAAATTTTTTGATGACCATGGTCACTCCCACATGTTCATGTCTCCATATGCATAAAGCAACTGAGAGAAGAGCCATCCAAATCATTACATATCGAGAGAATTCCTCTGTCCAACCGAGAGGAGAACGAATAACATAGCGAGAAAAAACGCCAAGCAAGACTGTCATTGTCATAATAATGGAAAGGATAAAAACCGGAATCTCAATAAGACGTTCAAGAGTATTTCCCACCCTCTCAATTATTTTGAAAAGACCAGTACGGTTATTCCCATTACTTCCCATGATACGTACCTCTAGGGTAAAAGTAGGGGCAAATGCCCCTACTTACTCTCTTCAATAGCTTCATCAATGGCCTTTAAGAAACGTTCCGCCATATCTACCCCTTCATCTTTAAATGTTGTCTCAATAAATTCCATGGTCCCTTTTCGTCCAACTTCGCGGAATTCCTCCATTGCTTCTGGTGTTGGAGTATTAATTTCCATGCCAGCTTTTGCAAGTGCGGGCAACCCCTTATCGGAAGCCTCTATTATTCTGTTAAGACCGCGACTTGCAACAATAGCTGTTTGTGCAGCAGAGTGAATAATGGCTTTTTCGTTATCAGAGAGCCCCTCATAGAATTCCTTATTCATAACCCAGCAATATGTACTGTAAATATGGTTGGTTATAGTGAGATATTTCTGAACTTCATAAAGTTTGCCGGTGAGAATAATAGGAATGGGATTATGCTGCCCATCAACAACACCTGTCTGTAAAGCTGTATAAACCTCGGCCCAGGCTACTGGTGTTGCAGCAGCTCCATAAAGCTTCATCAACTGCTGATGAGAGGGCAGAGTCATGGTACGCATCTTCAAGCCCTTCATATCTGCTACAGTTTTTATTGGCCGCTTACTATTGGAAAGCTGGAAGAAACCACCTGCTTCTGCGAACCCCAGAACCTTATATCCTGCTTTAGTTTCAATATCGTTAGCAAGGTATTTTCCAAAGGAACCATCGAAAACTTTCCATGCGATATCATAGTTTGGAATAGCGAAAGGAATGTCGAGAATGCTATACAGCGGATAGAAGGAAGCCATGCCACCCGCTGAAGCAATGTAGCTCTGAACGACACCAACTTTTACCTGCTCCATTGTCTCTCGTTCGTTACCCAGCTGTCCTGCAGGATAAATCTCAACGCTAATAGTTCCGTTACTCTCTGCTTCGACCATACTCTTAAAGACAGCTGCCATAGCTGCAGTTGCCACTTCGAAGGGTTGCTGAGGGTTCAAATGCGCGAGTTTAATTGTCTTTTCAGCAGCTAGGGCCATACCAGAAGCAGTTAGTAAAAGCATGGCAAGTCCAAGGGCAATCAACCTTCTTTTCATTACTTTTCGCCTCCTTTTATGCCTATGTTATATAGGCTATTCCTTTTCTCCCAAACATTAAAGAAGCCCTGTCAACGCATTAAATTCATCTATTCTTTCATCGATAGCATCAGCCATTCCATGAATAGATCCCCAATACTCATCGTAGTCATACCACTGAGCATTTAATTCGTCGGAGGAACGCCCCTGTTGCTCTATCCATGTGTAATATTTAAGATTGTGAATTCGTTTGCGATCGTAATAGGAAAGTTCTTGCATGTAGTCAATGCCAACACCCAGAATGTGACGATGATGGTCAACAGCAGCACACATCTCATTGTATTCTCCCATCTCTTTGGCCATCTCTTTCACTCTAGAACCATACATTTCCATAGAATCTGTCAAAACGGTCATAATTACATTATGCTCGTCAAGCTCGTAGTATTTAGCCATTTTTACCGCCATCAAGATATTGGCCGCTCCGGAAATACCAATAAGAGGAAGACTCTCGATAAATTGCTCAGTTATTCCGTTTTTCCTTAAATATTCGTGACCTGCAGGTTCGTTGAAAAGACGTATCATTGCCATACTGTCTGCATCATCTATATCAATAACCATATCGGTGTTTTTTACGTTATGAATCCAGGGAACGTGTTTATCGCCTATGCCTTCTATCCGATGAGCTCCAAAACCGTTCCAAAGCAACGTGGGACACTGCAATGCCTCTCCCACTCCGATTTTGCTCCATGGATATTTATCTTTGAGATAATCACCACTTCCAAGAGTTCCTCCAGACCCTGATGTGAGAACAACTCCAAAATAACGATCCTTTTCACCGCAAACTTCCTGTAAAACTTCATCCATAGCATGTCCAGTAACCTCGTAATGCCATAAATGATTACCAAATTCATCAAACTGGTTAAAAACTACTATATTGTCACGGGTCTTGCGAAGCTCCCAAACTTTGTCATAAATCTCTTTCACGTTACTCTCTGTTCCGGGAGTTCCAATAACTTCGCCTGCAACTGTTTTAAGCCACTCGAATCGTTCCGGGCTCATTCCTTCTGGAAGAATAGCTATTGATTCGCACCCCAATAGTTGCGCGTTATATGCACCTCCCCGGCAATAGTTTCCAGTAGATGGCCACACGGCCTTTTGTGAGGTAGGGTCAAATTGACCTGTAACAAGACGCGGGGCTAAACATCCGAAGCTGGCTCCGACCTTATGTGCACCTGTGGGAAACCACTTACCGACAAGAGCAACAATCCGAGCCTTCACACCTGTTATTTCTTTAGGAATTTCTACATAATTAACTCTCCCAAATAGCCCACCTTGCTTTTTAGGTTCATTTTTCCAGGTGATGCGGAATAAATTAGCTGAATCCACATCCCAAAGGCCAGTCTTTTTGAGACGCTCTTTGATCTTTTCAGGTGTGTAACGCTCTGGATTCTTCATCTGTTTAAAGGTTGGGATAATAATATTTCGCTCTTTTGCCCGCGCTACCGCTTTCTTGAGTTTCTCTTCATGAATGGTCAAATCGATCATTCGTGCTCACTCCTGTTCTTTTATTTTTTATCCTCAAGCAGATTGCCTCATTTTTAAAAAAGAAAAAGGAGAACGTTAAAGAAGCGATATTTATGAATGCTAATTTGCAGAAATAATACGCAATGGAAGAAGGTAGATAGGAATGACGGATATTTTAGATTTGTATGTATAAGGATACATCTAATACTATTACTTTCAATAATGAGTTACTTATGAAATACATAAAAATTTTTTAAAGATACCAATTGTCAAAGATGGGCGTTCAGGATTTCTTCAAAAGCATCTATATCAGGAGGTGCAGAAAGAGGCGCCCCAGCAGCTTTTCTTGCATTTGAAATATCTTTCAAACCGTTACCTGTTACTACAACCGCTACGCTCTCGGAACTCTCAAGCATTCCTGCCATTGCCATCTTTCTAAAACCAGCAAAAGCAGCGGCACCTGCCGGCTCACCAAAGACTCCAGTTGATCGAGCTAATTCGGGTATAGCAGAAAGAATTTCTTCGTCCGAAACAACAACCATATCTCCGTTACTTTTTCGAACAGCGCGAAGAGCTTTTGCCCAATTCTTGGGTGCTCCCACAGAAATACTATCGGCAACAGTCTGAACAGGGCCAAATAAAACCCTCTCAGAACCAGCTTTAAAAGCCTCATAAATTGGCGCTGCATGTTCAGCCTGAACTCCAACTATTTTGGGAATACGGTCAATAAACCCGATATTCAGCAGATCCCAAAACCCCTTATATAATCCACCAATACAACAACCATCTCCTACAGAAATAAAAATACGATCGGGGACTTGCCATCCTAATTGCTCGGCTATCTCTAACGCACACGTCTTTTTCCCCTCTACAAGGTAAGGATTTATAGCGCAACTTCTGTTGTACCAGCCGTAACGATCGATAGCGGCAGCTGCCAAGTCAAAAGCATCGCTATAATCTCCTTTTACAAGAACAACAGTAGCTCCATAAACAAGAAGCTGTGTAATTTTTGCTTCTGGAGCTTTTTCCGGCACAAAAATAAAACTGGGAAGCCCCGACACCGCTGCAAATCCTGAAAGAGAACTAGCCGCATTTCCCGTAGAGGCACATGCGATTGTTGTATATCCAAAATCAAGAGCTTTTGCTACGCCAACGGCACTTGCACGATCTTTGAGAGACCCAGTGGGATTTCTGCCGTCATCTTTTATAAAAACAGCCGAAACTCCATAGGTCTCCGCCACCTTTTTGCTCATATAGAGAGGTGTCCAACCTACGGATAAAGAAGGAATATGTTCAGAATTGATAACAGGAAGCAGGGGGATATAACGCCATAAAGAAGGAGAAGAATCTTTTTTCAGACGTTCACGGGAGAAAGATTGCGCCACTTCATCATAATCATAAAGTACGTCCAGTGTTCCATCTTGCCCACAAAAAGGACACGTATATTTTACTTCTTCAGGCTTAAAGGTTTTTCCACATAGAACACACTTCAATTCTAACGGATATCCCATACCTCTATTCGCCCCTTTCATCTATTTTTCTAAAAATTAATATTCAAGAAAGAATAGATTCTGCTATACCACAATACCCTCGATAAGCTAAGGCAAGCTGCTCTATTTCAATATATTCATCAACAGTATGAGCTAACTCCCGACAAGAAGGGCCAAAAGCCACGGTAGGAATTCCCATTTCACCAGCATAGTAACAACCGTTCGTTCCGAAACCAGGAGATTCTGAAAGACGAGGAGCAAGCCCTGCCTTTTCCACCCCTTCTAAAACTTTTTTCAAATAGAAAGAGTCTTCAGGTAAAACCCATGCTCTGGCAAAATGTTTTCCACGTATAGGGGCACCTGTATAACAGCGATCTTCTGTAGCTGATATATAAATTAAGGTGCGAATACCTTCCATATCGTTTTTTTTCGTGTTAACAATAATTTGAAGTCGATCTAATATTTTTTCGGGAGTATCGTAAGGAAGAAGACGAAGATCGTACGTAGCTTTACAGACTTGAGGCACCATTCCATTCGTAAATTCGGGGAAAGTACGAAGATTCGTTAAAACAAGAATGCCTTGTCCAAGATAAGGATCTGAATCAGGTTTAAAGGAACAATGAATAGAAGAAAGAATGCGGGTCATAGCGTCCGCCGCGTTTGTTCCGTATTCAGGCTGAGCAGAATGGGCCATACGTCCTTGTGTTTCAATAACAATTTCAGCTCGACCTCTCTGCCCACGTTCTACTTCAAGTTGAGAAGCTTCCCCTATAACTACAAAATCAGGAGGGTAAGAAAGAGCAACTGCCCGCGATGAGATTCCCTCAAAACGTTCTTGAAAAACCGTTCCTGCAACAACAATCTCACCCTGAAGATTTTTATGCTGATCCTCTTTCAAAGCTGCCCCAGCCATAATCATAGCAGCCAGACACCCCTTCTGATCTGACGCTCCTCGGCCATAAATGCAACCATTTTTTATAAATGCTCCGTAAGGATAATAGCTCCAATCAGTCGGGATTCCTGGATCAACATGATCCATTTGAGATTCAAATAAAAGTCTTTTCCCGGGAGTGGCAAAAAAAATACGTCCAATTACATTTCCATAGGCATCTATTGTTACATCATCATACCCTACAGACCGCATTATTTCTGCCGTAAAAAGTGCAACTTCCCGCTCTTTTCCTGAGAGACTCGGCCTTCGGATTAATTCTTGGCATAATCGGATCAAATCAGTTTGTCGTTTTCCACTGAGAACCATATTGCCTCCTCCTTATTTTATAAACAAGCATACATCTGTTACTATTTATTTCAATAAACAATACCTAATATGAATCATCATATAAATCTTATGGAAAAGAAGGGATACCTATGAACCTTAATCAATTACGTGTTTTCTGTTCTATTGTTGAGGAGGGATCCTTCCGGCTGGCGGGAGAAAAACTATTTCTCTCACAGCCTTCTGTAAGCCAATACATAGCAACACTTGAAAAATCATATGATGTAAAATTGTTTGTTCGCCGTGGACGCTCTATCTCTCTGACCCCCGAAGGCAGGGCTCTGTACATTCTGGCTCAGGACCTGTTAAAACGAGTAGATTCCATTCCAGAAAAATTTCGAGAAATGCAGCTTCTCAAATACGGAGAGCTCTGCATAGGAACGACGCCAAGTTGTGGGAAAACGCTATTACCTTTAATTATCTCTTCATATAGGAGCAAATTTCCTCATATAGAGCTACAAATTAAAACGGCAACCGAACAAGTCCTAATTGACATGATTGAAAATGACAAAATAGAACTTGCTTTTTGGGAACATAACCCCCTTCTTACCCCCTCATCATCTCTGACAAGCCAAACACTCGGCCGGAGTTCTTTTAGCCTTATAGTTCCACGTAACCACCCTTGGTCAGAATCTCAAATAATTCATCCGGTACAATTATTAGATCAAAATTTCATTTCATATAGTCCTGACACACCGTTGCATTGCTTTGTAAATGATTTTTTTATTAATAAAAAATTTAAAATGCCACATTTGATCCAAGTCAATAGTCAGGAACTGCTCATTCAGCTTGTTGCAAGAGGGTTCGGTATTGGTATTGTCATGGAAATAGCGACTAGGAAAGAGGTGCAACAAAATGACGTGATACCCCTCCCGCTGAAAGGCCTTCATGATATAAGCTGCGAAATAGTGCTTGTTCACTCTAAATTAAAGGGGTTAACTTATGCAGGATGGGAAATGGGGAAAATAGCAGGAGATATTGCACATAATTTTCTATACCAAAACCATGGTGTAAATGTCTAAAAAATGGACTATATTTTCTTTGTATTTTGTATATTAGCCCCATGTAATTGGACGTTTTTTTGTATATGCTATAGATATGTAATTTATATGGAAATCACCACCTCCAGATGTTTAAGAGATTCCCCAGAAAAAAGAGAGTTCCTGAAGTGCCCTCAGGAACTCTCTTTGTATTTTTATCCAAGTAACTCTTTAAGCTCTGCCATCTTTTCTTTAAAAACAGCAATTGTTTCTTCGAGAGGAGCAGATGATGTCATATCTACTCCCGCATTTTGAAGAATATTAATGGAATAAGAAGAACTTCCCTGTTTCAAAAAATCAAGATAGCGGGTTCTTTTTATTTCCCCATCATTCAAAATCTGTTGTGAAAGAGATGTTGCGGCAGCATATCCCGTAACGTACTTATACACATAAAAGGCAGAATAGAAATGGGGAATTCGCGCCCATTCAATATCAATACGATTATCAACAGAGATAGACGGCCCATAATAAGCAACATTAAGATCATGCCATATAGTAGATAGACGATCTGCCGTAAGGGGATCTCCTTTTTCTGCCATAGAGTGAGATGTTCGCTCAAAATCTGCAAACATGGCCTGACGATATACAGTTGTACGTATCTGTTCAAGGAAGTAATTCAATAAATAGATTCGAGTGTTTCGGTCTGTAGAGTTCTCAATAAGATAATGAAGTAACAACGCTTCATTTGTAGTCGAAGCAACTTCTGCTAAAAATATCGTGTAATCCGCATAGATAAAGGGCTGATTCTTATGAGAATACCACGTATGGATAGAGTGTCCCATTTCATGAGCAATAGTAAAAACATCATTAATGGTGCCATTATAATTCAGCAAGACATAGGGATGAGTTCCGTAACTCCCCCACGAATAGGCGCCCTTTCTCTTCCCCTGGTTTTCATAAACATCAATCCAGCCAGATTCAAATCCATGCTTTAAAATCGACAGATACTCTTCTCCAAGAGGTTCTAATCCCTTTAAAACCATAGAGCACGCCCCATCATAAGCAATATCTTTATGCGGTTCATCAACGAGGGGAACATAAAGATCGTGCATGCGCAGCTCAGGAACTTCGAGAACCTCTTTTCTCAAAGCCACATATTCATGAAGAGGGGCGAGGTTTTCACGAATAGTATCTACAACAGCATCGTAGACCGACAAGGGGATATGATCTGAATCAAGAGCACCCTCCAGACAACTTTCATATTTTCTTGATTGAGCGTAAAAAAGGTCGCTTTTGACACTTGAACTATACATGGCTGCCAAAGAATTTTTATACTTGCTGTACGTATCAAAAAGGCCTTCATAAGCTTCTTGGCGAACACGACGATCTTTTGAGCGAATAAGGCGGATGTACCTTTCCTCACTGAGTTCCACTTCATTTCCATTTTCGTCAACGACAGTGGGAAATTTCATATCTGCGTTGGTAAAAAGAGAGAATATCTCTTCTGGTCCTCGGGCCACCTCTCCAGCACGAGCAAGCAATTCTTCCTCAGATTGAGAGAGAGTATGAGGTCTCATTCGTAAAATATTTTCAAAGAAAAAAACGTATTTCTTCAAGTCCGAAGACTGGTTTATGAAGCTCTGCAAAAGACCATCTTCTGCAGATAAAATCTCTGGGGTATAAAAAGAAACAGCTGCAGACAATTTGGTAAGCAGAGAACCTGCCCTATCTGCCAATGCCTGATAGATTTCTTTCGACGTATCCTCATGACTTTTCATTACTGCGTATGCATAAAGCTTCCCCATTATAATTTCGGCATTTTCCATAAGTTGAATACTCTCAAACAATTTTTGGGGAGATTCGAAAAGATGCCCCTGATACTCTTGAAAACGAGGCAACATTTTTTCGAGATTTTTAAAGTCTTCTTCCCATTTTTCAATAGAAATATAAATATCCTCTAATTTCCACATATACATAGAATCCATATCTTCTCTTTTAGGGAGCACTCCGGAAAAAGCTGAATTATTTTCTTGTTGATAAAGCATCTTTACTCCTCCTGTTTAAAAACTTACTTTATTATATCCCTACAAAAAAACCCGCGAGGAAAGAAAGTACACCCCGCGGGATCTTTACTGAAAACGTACCTTTTATTTAATGAAAAACTTTCCTAATTTATATGCTTCTCCCAAATCAGAACCTAAAGCATAGTAGTGGCGAAATTTCGGAGAAAATATTACAGGCTGAACAAGAGTCGGATCTGGATAGCCATCATTGGCAAGACACTCTTCACTGGCCAATGCATTAAGGACCTCCCCAACAAACATTACATGAGTTCCTAGCTCAAGAGTGTGTACTAACCGACATTCAATGGAGATGGGAAACTCTTCAATATAGGGAGCATCTACTTTTTCTCCCCGAATTGGAGTAAGTTTGGTTTCCTCAAATTTATCATGATCGCGCCCTGAAACCATACCAAAAAAATCTGCTTCTTTCACATATTTCTCAGACGGTATATTCACGGTAAAAGCTTTCCTATCCAGAATATTTTTGTAGCTATAACGAATCTTCTGCACAGAGATAGTTATACAAGGAGGCACAGAGCAACATATACCTCCCCACGCAGCTGTCATAACATTCGGCTTGCCTTTTTCGTCATAATTCCCGATAATAAGAACAGGTGCCGGATAGAGTGGCATCTGAATGCCAATAGTTTTTTTCATATTATTAACCTCCTCTCTCTTCATCCTTTTCATTATAACGTAAGGTTGAACCTAAAAATTCCTGCAGAAAAACGAGATTACACAAGGAAATTTAACGTTACTTCATATTTTAAGAAATAAATTGGATTATTCCCCTTTTTAGAAGGTCATGGGAACTTGCCTAACCAATGCTGACGTATATAATAATTACTGAAAGGTCAATAAAGGTCAGTATTTTAGGAGGTGGAGCTTATGAAACGATATTTAGCACGGAGGCCTTTAGACAGAGTGTTTCCTTCAACTTTTTTTAGTTCTCCCATGGAGAATATGATGAAAAACATGTTTAGGAGTTTTGATGACGTGATGTCATCTTTCCCATGGAATGAAGAGTCAGCTTCGACATCCATGACTCCTCGTGGTGATATGTACAGGAAAGACGGCAAAATTATTGCGGAGCTAGAGCTACCAGGAGTAGATCCTGCCCAGGTCGACTTAAAAATCTACCACGATAGACTTGTTCTTAATGTGGTGAAAAAAGACGAACGGCAAATAGAAGACGAGAATTACTACAGAGCCGAAAGATACTATGGAAATATTTCCCGTATCTTGCAATTTCCCGAAGAAGTGGATCCGGAAAGTGCAAAAGCTTCGTACAAAAATGGTATTTTGACCATAGAAATCACAGAAAAGAAACAACCAGAAAAATATAAAAGTATTGAGATAAAGAACGAAGAGACCAACTAATGTAGGAAGGCGGGTGGATTATGGAATCTGCCCGCCATTTTTTACTTTTGAGAGGAGTGAAAGAATGCAGTATACGGAACCAGTAGAACATCTGGACAACACTACTCGTCGCTGCGCTATGGTGCTCAAAAGTTTACAGGAAGAACTAGAAGCCATTAACTGGTATAACCAGAGGGTTGCCGCTACTGAAGACGACGAACTCAAATCTTTACTGGGACATAACAGAGATGAAGAAATTGAACATGCGGCTATGCTCATTGAGTGGCTACGACGAAATATGCCTGGATGGGATAATGAATTACGCCAATATCTTTTTACAGAAAGGCCTTTACTCCAAGTAGAAGAAGGTGCATCCGACTCTCCATCGAAAACAGAGGAATCTTTATCAGGAACCTTGAATATTGGCAGTCTTAAAAGATAAGGAGGTTTCCTATATGGATATACTTCGAAGAACAACAGAAATGGTCAGTCAAGAGGCTTGGCATGAAATGGATGAGCAGGCCAAACGGGTTTTAGAATCGCACCTTTCAGCACGAAAGTTCATTGACGTTGCTCCTCCCAAAGGTTGGGATTATGCTGCCCATCCATGTGGCCGCCTTGAAGTGCAATCAGAAACGGAAACGACAAAAAATAACGTAGCCTACGGCATTCATCAGGTTCTCCCCTTAGTGGAACCTCGAATTACATTTGATCTTGATTTATGGGAATTAGACAACATAACTCGCGGGCTGAAAAACCCCGATCTCGCCCCTTTAGAAGAAGCAGCTCGAAATATTGCGATCTTTGAAGAACGCGCTATTTATGAAGGCCTACCCTCTGCTGGTATTGTTGGTCTTGCAGAAGCGGCTAAAGACAGAATGATGCCTATGACCGATACTTCTTCTGTACGAGGAATAATGGATGCTATCAGTTCTGCCCTTTACCGTTTTCAAAAAGACGCCGTAGAGGGCCCCTATGCTCTGGTAGCTTCTCCCGAATTATGGAAAATCATTTACTCTGTATCTGAATGCTATCCTCTTATTAAAAATATAAAGGAAGTCCTCAATGGTCCGGTTATTCTTTCCACACATGAGAAAGAATCTTTCCTTGTCTCCACACGAGGGGACGATATGGAACTTGTTATCGGACAAGATCTTTCTCTTGGGTTCGTTGGCAATGATTCACGTAAGGGAACATTCTTCTTTACAGAATCTTTTACATTTAGAATAATTAACCCTGAAGCTATCATTCCTCTTAGAATCTCGTAGTTTTGTTTTAATATGGGAGGAGGTCTTCTACATACCTCCTCTCGATTTTGTAAGTTGAAGGGAGGATGAAGATGTGAAAATACTGACCAGAGATGATTTGAAGAATCTTTTAGAAGAAGGTCAGAAACCGTGCCTCTCTCTCTACATGACCAACCCAGCACCAGGAGATCCTCGTCAGGCTCAAATACGATTTAAAAGCTTACTTCAAAATGGTGAAAAAGCTCTTAAAGACCTCGGGATGAAAGATCAAGAAATTGATAACCTTCTTACTCAAGCCAAAGCATTGCTTTCTAATTCTGTCTTTTGGCAAAATCTCGAAAACGGTTTGGCAATGTTTGTTTCTTCTCAGTTTTTCGAGACATTCAACGAACCTTTTCCGTTTTCAGATATTGTGGTAACTGGTGAAAACTTTTATTTAAAACCCCTTTTCCCGTTGTTAAGTGGAGATGGTAAATTTTTTATTCTCGGTCTGAGTCAAAAAGGAGTCCGTTTGATAGAAGGAACCCGCACGAGTGTAAGAGAATTAAACGTAGAGAATTTACCTCAAAATGTAACAGAAGCACTTGGTTTCGATTCTCCTGAACGGCAACTTCAATACCCTGTCATTGGCTATAGTCCTTCAGGAATGAAAGGGACAGTAACCAGAGGCCAGGCTATGGGAGCCGAAGTAGAGAAAAAATATATTCTTAAATATTTTCAAACTATAGATAAAGGAATTTCAAACCTCCTTGAAGGGGAACATGCTCCCCTTGTTCTCGCAGGTGTAGATTATCTTCATCCCATATATAAAGAAGCCAATACATACGCCGATTTGCTAGAGGAAGGAATCTACGGAAATCCTGACACTTTTTCAACACAGGAACTTGGGGAAAAAGGTTGGGAAATTGCACATATTCACTTCAAAAAAGAAGAAAAAACACTGGCAGAACGATATGTGGAAATGAAGGGAACGGGTAAAACATCCTGTGACGTAGAAGAAACAACTCGTGCCGCTTTCACTGGAAAAGTAGATACTGTTTTTGTCGCCCTCAATCATCAGATATGGGGAACATTCGACGAAAAAACATTGCAGACTACAATCCACTCTGAAAAGCAAGTCGGAGATATTGACTTGCTAGATTTCATAGCATCTCACACGTTGCTACGGGGAGGTCGAGTATATGCTCTTCTCCCAGAACATATGCCTGATGCATCAAGCGTTGCATCTCTTTTCCGTTTCTAAAGAAAGTTTCTAGAAAATAAAGGAAGCGGGATTTTTTCTGTCCCGCTTCCTTTATTTTCCTACTTGTATTTAGACACAAAAGGAATATAATCCGCTCAAGAAGGACCCGCGATTAGAAAGCGGATTTTTCCGCTTATAGGAGGGGAATAATGAGCCAAAAGGCTTATAAAAACGTTTAAGAACTTTTTAAATAAAGACCTTCCTCTTGGGGGAGAGAACTACTAAGAAACATAATCGGGGGTTAAAAATTATGGAAGGGTTATATGAAGAGGAACGAGAGAATCCTCTACCTCTCACGAAAAAAGAAGTAAACATTATTGGCATTACCTATAACTTACGTCAGGAAGCCCAAATGGGAGAACCTGATGACAAGTATGAAGAATATGACTGCCTGGAAACCGTGGAATCACTCTGTACAGAAGTGACCCGTCTCGGATTTCAGGTATTTCTTTTTGAACAGAATGAATTCCTCGTACAGAAACTTGAATCCGTTGCTCCGGATTTTGTATTGAATATAGCCGAAGGGGTAGGAAACTTCAGAGGAAGAGAGTCGCAGGTACCATGCATTCTCGAAAGTCTTGGCATTCCTTTTAGTGGTTCAGACTCCACATCTTTGGCTATAGGGCTGGATAAAGTTTTGACCACACACGTTCTTCGTGCCTCGAATGTTCCCGTACCGGAAAGCTACGTAGTAAGATCCACAGAAGACTTGGATAAA
>Ga0172377_10000116_pt1 | contig 67299 bp, 68 predicted proteins | sample Pumphouse3metaG_FD_119749 | JGI IMG/M metagenome (GOLD analysis project Ga0172377, IMG submission 119749) | Leachate microbial communities from a municipal landfill in Southern Ontario, Canada - Pumphouse #3 metaG | ecosystem: Engineered > Solid waste > Landfill > Unclassified | place: Canada...
AACCCTGTCTTTTTCAGCATGAAATACATCATACGCCTCAGTGCCTAAGCTCGGACTAAATGCCGGATATGATTCCAGATCACGCTTTGTCACCGCAGGGTGTCCATGTAAAGCAAAAGCCAAACCAAAAAGCTTTCCTTTAGCTTTCCAAAGATCAAGTTTTGCCTTATCACGTTCTCGGTTAAGACGTTTTCTGATTTCTATAACTTTCTGAGATTCCTCATCTTTCAGAGCGATAAAAGCCTCCTCGAGTTTTTCTTTAAGCTTCTCAAGGCTTTCAGAAACCACGTCGAGATTGATATTACATTCCTCAAGTGCGGAATCCGCTTCTTTAACAGCATTCGGATTAACTTTTTCACCGCACATGATCCTGCTTCTGATCTCTTTAGCTCTTTCCTTAGCGTCTTGCTTTTCTTTTTCGCACTGCCTCTGTTTTTCTTCAAGAGCGATGATCTGTTCAGCGATCTCATCGGGCGTGCTTTTGCCTCTTAACACATTTAAAAAATTAAGTTTCATTGTCTTATCTCCTTTTTTTAGGTGCGGTTATTGATAATGCTTCTTCAAACGGACAGTCCGTTTCATTTTGGTATTTTCTCGCACGCCAAACGTGATCAAGCTGTTCTGCGATTACCACACTGCCTGAATCTGCTTCTTTTTCCGGTGCGGTCTTACTTAAAGCGTCAGTTAACGTGCATTCAAACTTCTCACGGTACTCATACGCTTTCTTTAAGTGGTCAAGACGGACATCGCCTTCACTCGCCATGCTATCGTTCTTCTTAGCAGTCGCCTGCAAGGCTTCTGTGAGTGAACAGTTATGCCTCATCATATAAAGATTAGCGTCAATTAAATGAACGAGTTGTTTTTCTTCAGTTGACCCCGGCACATACCGGCTAATCATCCCGCTTATCGTGTTTAATAAATGAGCTTGTTTCATTTTTTATTCCTCCTGTTTTTTTTGTTTATCCACATTAAAAATCTCCCTAATTTTCAATCTATAATTACATCATTTTCACCCCCTTTTCTGATGATCGTGAGCGTTGTGAACGTCGATTCCACTACTTTCTAAATCCCTCTCTACGCCTCTTTTACACCCCTTTTTTGTGACTTTCCTGACCTTTTCCCTTATATTTTTCTTTTTTTAGAACAGAGGGGTTTTTACGTTCACAATGTTCACAAACTACATAACTCCTCGTAGATTAAGGAGTTAACCCCTGAGCGTAGGTGTGACCGTAGACTTTGGACGTTCACAACATTCACACTTTTCAGTACGGTCTCGGGTCCTCACGGTCACAACGCTCACCGACGTTCACACCGACGCTCAGACCATTTTCAAAGAGCGAATTGCCCTTAGTTTTTCGTAAAATAAACAGCTTCCTGCCAGTACCGGCTTCACGTTTATTACTGCGTAAAATATCAATTCCCACACTCCTCATAACAGGTGCGATACGCATAAGTTCAGAAGCTAAAGCCCTAGCATTAGCGGGAATTGTTTTATCGAACCCTGTCTCCGGCTGAATACTTGAAAGAAGCGTAGTCGCAGATCCTGCCCATTCACCGCCGTTTGATTCCACAAGATAAGTAAGGCGCTGGGCGAGTGTACTTTCTTCGGCAGTATCTTCCCATTTATGATCAACTGATTCCTGATACTTCTGTAAAAACTCATCCGGAGAAAAACCTAAATATCCCGACAAGCCTGATCCCCATTTAGCGAAATCTGACATCCTGAACCGTTCATACCCTGACACTCCGTCAACAACAGCCATAGCTTTTGAAAGGGCGGTAAAGAACCCGCCAAGAATACCCGGCAAAGAAGCCCGCCACTCATCAGCAATTTGTTTCTCGGGTCGTGTCTCTTTTAAGATAGGAATATCGAATATTATTGATCGATCTAAAAGGTCGGGTCGGCAGATAGAACTGCCTATACCGTTTAAAACAAAACATCTGCGGTAAGTCCTTATAAATTCTTCGTCATTAGTGTAGAGTGACCGTTTCATGTCGCCTTCACCGGTTACCGCACGGCATAAAAAGTCACTGAACCATTCAGACACACGAGAGAGGTTGTCGAAGTTATTTACCCAATGCTTATCAGCAATCATCTGTGCCTGTTCTAAATCCTTAGGTGCTGAAATTGACATTACCTTTGACGGATCACATAGGCTCTTAACCAACCTTGAATTATTTGATTTGCCGGTACCTTGCTCTCCGATCTGAACAGGGATAACATGCGGAATATCAGGAATGAAGAACGTAGCAACAACCGTCATAAAAAGACAAGCGTCATCTTTATTTATATTGCAGAAGTCCAATAACTTTACCGGATCATATCCCTTAACCGGCATAACCTGCTCTGATTGGTGAGGGTAACGCTTAAATATCGGCGGTAGAAAAACAATCTCCCAACCGTCTTTTGTAATTACAACACCCCGCCAGTCTTTAGTTGTTAAATCGTAATAAATCGCTCCGTTATACCAGCCCACACGGTTATACAGCTCAATCTGGCGACCGCCTTCACATTGTGCCTCGACCTGAATGCGTGCCTGTTTTAACGCTTCGTTGCCCGGCGGGTGACCAAAATCCCTACGATACCGCATAGCAAAGCAGTTCCTAAACCGTGAACTGCTCGTCTGGCAAACCTCAAAATGCTTATCAAAAGGAAGGACAACATAGGGGTTACCCTGCTGATCAGAAAAATATTCCGTGATGATTTCTTCGCAATCTCGGGTTATTATCTCGCCTTGAGTGAGCTTCTTTTGCTTAGGCGATTTTGAATCGGTAAATTCATTCTGCGTGTCCTGAATCGCTTTATCGATAAGACTTTGACCATACGTCTTGCCATCACTAAAATGCTTCTCATCCCACTTAGAACGCATAAGACCGGACTGACGGAACAAAGAATCCATAGCCACCGAATTCTTGCCAGTCCAAAAAGCGAGTTTATTGCATAAAGCTAGATCCGCCTCTGACTGGGAAGGATAATCGTCCTGCCATTTGCCTTCATACAATTTCAAGAAAACATCAGCGTCTTTGCTTTTTCTGATCCTGTTAAGGATAAATTTTATTTTCTTGTTATCCGAGTCCAGACTTTCAAGATGTTCGTATAAGGCTTTGAGTTTATCGGGGCATTCCGTGATCGTATTATTACAACCATCAACTATGTCCCCAGTCGTAATAAGGAATCTACTCCCCGAATACATCTCAACATTAAATGAGCTAAGCTTGCGATCTCGAGGAAGTACGCCTTTACAGATGATATGAATACCTGTTCCGCTTACTGAATATTCTGTGTAGCTATTAATCTCGGATATTATTTCTTTAGCAAAAGGCGAGATAATGCCATCTGTGACGCAGTTATCAATATCTATGCCCACATACGGCAGATTGATAGCAAAGCCGATAGCGTCAAGATTATCCGCTCGCTTAATGACCTCATCAAATGAATGCCATGTTTTTGGATCATTACACCGGGCGTTTTTACCGGTCAAAACATCAACAGGTATCTTTTTATCCTTCTTGCCTTTTTGTGGTGTGAATTTGAAGCCTACCCAGATCGGCAGGTCTTTGAGAACTTGAGGAATATTTTCCCTGTTCTTCTCTTTTCTTCTCTCTTTCTTCATTTTTATGCTCCGTTCTGAAATATAAAGTCTTTAACCTTCCTGTAACATTGAAATAACTGCTCCTCTTTGGAGTTATTAAAAAACTTATCCGCCAGCTTGCGTGTTTTCTCGGCATCACCAAAAAGAATTCGTTTCTGCCTGCCGGAACCGGATAAGCCTTTCATGTCGCACCCCTGTGATACGAGGTACGTGGCTAAATAAATATTTCCCGCTTCAAAGTAATTTTCTTCCATAATTCTTTCCTTTTCTTTGCCTGGACTAGGTACATACAACTTTTTTTCTCGATTTGTTGCACCCATTTTCAGATATACGACGCGCCCCCGAAAACTGTCGGGATATATTTCCTTCATAGGGTATATACGACGTCTTTCTTAATTCTGTCCCCCCCATACATACAGATTTTCCTGCCAAAATGTCGCGCTTGATCTTGAACTTTTTGCCCCTCACTATATACATACAGATTTTTTCCAAAAAGTGTCCCCCCTTAGAGCGTATATACGTAAAAAATCTTCAAAATGTTGCAGGTGTTTTTAAAATTTTTCATCACCACCACCCTCAAAACGTATATACGGAAAAATTTCTCAAAGTGTCTCACTCTTTTTTGCCTTTTTTCCAAAAACCTCTCCTTCAAAACATACATACGTCAAAATTCTTCAAAATGTTGCAGACTAAATTACAATTCTTGCTCCCACCGGGTACATACAACTTTTTTTGCCAAAGTGTCTCAGCCGTTCTAAATATACATTCCCCATAATTCTCAAAAGTGTCGGGATTATTTTCTCCTCAAAGCGTATATACCGAGTTTTTCCAAAAAGTGTCGGAATTATTTTGCCCATATTCGTGTATTCAGGATTTTTCCGAAAAGTGTCGGAATTATTTTCCCCCTATTAGTACATTCCGGTTTTTTCCGCAAAGTGTCGGAACTTTTTTTATTTTTTCTGCAACAAATCAGGAAAAAAAGTCGTATATACGTATTAGGGTGGGACACTTTCGCTAAAAAAACTGTATATACGCAGTAGTAGACAAATTATTTAAAGAAAATCCCGACACTTTTGGCATTTTTACGGAATATATATATATGGGGGTATTAGCTTGACTTGTCCCAAGGAGTGTTATAGGGGTGTTGTATTAAGGAGGTTTGAAAAATGAGTGCAGAGAAGAAAAGAAAAAAGTTCGTAATTTACACACGCTGTTCAACTGATGATCAGGCAAAAGGTGACTTCACCACGCTTGACGCACAGGCTCACCACTGCCGGAATATGCTTGAAGCGTTCGGTTATGAAATGGCTGATTTCGGTGATAAAGGTATTATTAACGATGACGGTTATTCAGGCAAAGACCTGAACCGCCCCGGAATCCAGTCAATCCTTAAAGACATACAATCCAAAAAGTCGTTTGACGGAATCATATTTTTTAGGCTTGATAGGCTCACCAGAAACCCTCGTGACCTTTACGGCATGATCGATACCTTCAAGGCTGAAGATATAGCCTTTTTATCCGTCAGAGAGAATCTTGATAGCACAACAGCCATAGGCAGAGTTGTGATCGGCATCATCGGCTTATTATCAGCCTTTGAGCGTGAACTTACAGGCGAACGTGTAAAAGCTTCAGCTATCGCAAGAGCAAGACAAGGAAAATGGGTAGCGGGTAAACCGCCTTACGGATACATACAAGTCAAAGACGGTGAAAGATTATCAAACGGTAGACAACCACACAAAATTGAACTTGATAAAAACCTTGCTCCTCATTTTAAGATGATCTTTGAAATGGCGGCTGATAACCATTCGCTCTCAACTATCGGCAACGAACTTATCAAAAGAGAAGTCCCCACAGCAAACGGCAACCTCTGGCGTAAACAGACTATTGCTAAAATACTAAAGAATCCATTTTATAAAGGAATGATTTCATACTCAGGCGAGATAAATAAAGGCAATCACGAAGCAGTTGTAGATGAAGAATTATGGAGTAAAGCAAACAAGATAATATCCGCAAGCCTACCCGGACACAGGTTCTTGAAAACAACTCTGGACTACAGCCATCTGTTAAAGGGCATTCTGTTCTGCGGAAAATGTGGGAGTTATTTTGTATCAACACACGCCCGAGGCAAAATGGGCAATAAGTTTTATTATTACGAATGCAGTCGAGCAAGACAAAAACTCGGATGCGATACTAAGCGCATATCAGCAACATCATTTGACCGGGCGGTTATTGACTTTTTAGGCAGGGCGTCCGAAGACCAGAATATTATTGTAAAAGCTATCGGGAACGCTATTGAGCATTCATCAACACAACTCGATAAATACGATAAGGAAATCCGCCAGTTAAAAAAGAAACTCGACAAAGCCAAAGACTCTGCTGATAAACTGCTTAACCTTGCCATAGAAAAGGTTATCACCAAGGGACGGACTTATTCAGAAAAAATGGACACACTTGAAACCGAAATCACCGTTCTTGAAGATAAACTCGGAAAAGCCAAAGCCCGAAGGAAAGCCGCTGAGATGACCGCTAACTCGAACGAATACCTGCACGCAAACCTACAGCTTGCCATGAGATACCTCGATCAAGCCCCTCCAGACGCCCAAATCGCCCTTTTAAAGGCACTTATCAAGATACTCAAGGTTTATGACGATCATGTGAAGATGGAAATGTTTATAAACGAACCGAACGATGAACTTGTGCAGAACTTACCACTGAAAGAGCCCCAAAAACAACGAACCCCGCTCCTTCTTGAGGAACAGGGTTCGACTGAGCGTCAACAATGGCGGCTCAGCGGGAACTATAGACGAAAGTCACAACTCCAAGAAATACAACTACTTGTGAAACTTTACAAAAAGCGAAGTATGGGTGCTCTCATCTCATTAGGTAAACCAATCGATACTTCCCGCCGTTACGATAAAGGTATTCTATCACGAAACCGCGTAAAAGCCACCGAAACCGTAGTTTTATAATGGGCCCCGTCGCCTCACCTTTATCCCTCTTAGACACGTGGTACCAGCAAATCAGCTAATGTTGTAGGGGTTAGCATACCCTTCTACCAAAAGTTCTCTAACTCTTGTTTGGCACAAAATGCTTTATCAGCTTCGTCTTTGCTCGAATATGAGCCAAGTTTAAAATGAATAAAATGCTTCGATTTCTCATGAAGCTCAATTCCAACAATTGACCACTTACGATCAGCTCTTTCGCACATTACTAAAATTGATGATTTATCCTTAAGGATTATAGACTCCAAGACTGTGAGCTTGGGACAAATATCTTCATTATCACTATGCGCAAATATTGATCCAACCCTAATATTCTGAAAGTATTCCCCAAGAGGATCATTTCCAAAATCTTGAGGGCAACATGGAAAATAGGCGCCCGCTCGCCACATATATTGTGCACACCATGGTGTTAAGGCAAGATCTAAACCCGGTTCTCCAGCAAGACCAACTTCCCACTTTTGCAGAGGCTTATAAACTCCCTTCCCAAAAGTGCTATTGCAATTGCTGTCACCAGTTAATCTTGCGGGCTTATTATCAGAATTTGCCCAAACAGACATTCGCATCTTACAGTTTTGTGCCTCCTCAGGCGTTACCGTTCGCATCCATGTAAAGTTCGGATCTCCTTGAAGATCATTTAGCATCGAAGGATTTTCAAGAAAAGCCTCAATACTACCGCATAAATATTCAATCTTTTTCCGGGTCACTGGATTTTTAAGGGCATTCTCTAATCGAGTCAACCATCTCAGATTTTCAGGTCGATTATTCCTACAGTTTGTATCAATATGATCTACCACATGATTGGGGTCAGGCGACTCTCCGTGAAAAGCAGTGGCCACAATTCTATGAATGCGAACATTCGAAATATGCAAATATGGATTTGCTGAATTTTCCTTCCCGAACGTCCATTTATTATCGTTGGCGCGCGCACGCTTGCCGTTTACTTGATGCCGCAATACCGCACCGTTGTCCCGGACGGAATATTTTTCGTTTTTATAGACACAAGTCTTTTCTTCATTGAAATTATTTATATCAGCATTCGTCACGTTATTTCGCTCCTGATAGAAGTCTGCTTGTGTGTCCAAAATTCCACGTTCTAGTCAGTTTTCAGGTTAGTTTTCCGGCTTCTATCCTCTAACTATTCACCATCTTCCCATTTTGTCCGACAACAAGACCCTGCAACCCCTGCTTTAGCACGCTTAACCCCAACCCGGATGCCTGTAGACACACAGCCATCATGAATACGCTTGATGTCGTTTGCCCACTTATCCATATCCTCCAATTGAATTTCGTATATCCAAAAACTCCAACATGTCTACTCCCACCCGATCTCGCATGCAAGATATTCCCTGATAACAATTCGAATAGTTACCCCGCTACCCGTGAAAGCAAGATATCGATAGCGTTCAGGCTGAACGGTAATCCACAAAACCGAGCCGGGCTCATTCACAATTAAACGTTGCGAAGCACGGCTACCCACCTCTGGGAATACCACAGGCCTTGGCACATCCTCAAAAGAATCCCTCTTCTCTGAGTCCATAGCAATAAATGGCGTACAAGTAAACCTAACTGGATCACCCAATTGCGGCTCATTCAACTCATAAACCGCGTGTCCGCGCGCCAACTTCAATAGTACATTTTTAACACGAGGCAACTCGGCAGAGAACAATACTCCGTTATCTACTTCTTTTTGAGCCTGTTTGAATTTTGAAACCAGCGCAGGCTTTCTTTGTAAAATTGAACTGATTCTCTTTCGCTCAATAGCATTATAATCAATTGTTCCGCAAACAACGCATTCTATAAGACATGCTAAATACTCTTCATCAAGGGAGAAACTCTCATTACACGATTGGCACGCAAAGGCTACCGATAAATTCGCAGGATAAGGTTTATCCAAAAAAACTTTGGAAGGAACGTGATCTCGCGTTTCTGTTCCTTTCCCGCAATGACAACAAAACCCGGACTGTCTTCTGTCTCCCAAATTCAACAACTGCTCCATTGGCACAATCCTTCAATAATTGAATTTATCATCAGAACCATGTTTAAATTTTATGATAAAAGTGTTTTAATCCGACCCTTAATATTCTCATAAACAGTGGTCAATTTTCTTTTGGCTTCATCCGTCAAGCGTGCAGTATGCATCAAAGCATCGCGTATCGGTTTATATTGCTTGGAATCGTTAGGAAGAGAATTTTGTCCTCCAGTCTTATCAACAAGATTCGCAAGACCCTGCATATCTAAATAACTTATATCGACATCTACGTGACGAATATCAATATTGATGCCACCTGCCACTTTATTTTGTGACTCTCTTCGCTTCCATTCATTAATATCCCTCTGTGCTTCCGGAGATATCGTAATATTTTTTTCGGTGATGAATTTTCTGATTAAATTCTCCGAAATGAAACAATCAGCATAAGATGCAAAGTTAAAGGCCGCATCTCCGGCTAACTCATTTACCCAACCATCGACTTTCTTTTTATTTGTAGCTTCTTTGGGAAGCACAAAATCTTCCGTTACCGCATTGAATAATTCTTCAGCTTTTCTTTCTTTTGTAGATATTATTGCATTATCCGGATCCCCATCGTTGCGATGCTTCCTGCGCCAAGTATCCCAATCGTTAAGAATTCTTCCGATAACTTTGTCGCGGAGAAAATCCAAGAATTCTTTGTATTTAGGATCATCGGCAACAATGCTTTCACGGCTACTGGTAAATCTATCCATTCCGTCGTCCAAATCATTAAAATGGATCTGCCCATATAAGTAGCTTTCCACGACTCTAGCCGTCGGGATATGCTTAAGAATATCTCTTTCCCGCAATCTTCCATTGACAAAAAGATCCACCCCGACCCTTTCGTCCATGGTGATTATCTTCAAATCGCGAGGTTTTTCTACCGAGGCGATAAATCCCTTTATCCCGGCTTCTAATTTGAACTGACCGATCTCTTTCAGTTCGAAACTTTTGCATAACCTGTCGATATATGGGTCCCGGAGATCGTTTATTTTCCACAAGAACTGTGTACGTGAAGCCAGATCATCCAAACACTCATGAGTAACTAGTTCGTCTCCAATATAAATCTTAAAATTGGGATCAATCAGGGAAAATCGAAAGTACAACGCAACGATCTTTTTAAGAAATGCCAAGCTGTGCTTTATTCCATCTTTTATATTTTCGAAATGAATAATAGTTCCCTGATCGTTATCCTTTGTGAACTGCGCAAAAGCGTCCAGCTTCACATCTCCTAGCTGGTATTCTTTCGGAGTCAAATCGTCTGTAATAGCCTTATCCAAACCAGAGTTGTCTATGACTCCTCCTATATAATCACCTCCAGCCTTCTTTGATATGACCGCGATTTTCTCAGCACAGGACAACAAAGCAAGCTTGCCTATACCCTTTCGCCCTATATAAGGCCTGTTTTTATGGGGCGATGAATGTCCGTCCCTCCTTTTGGAGTATCCTATTTTCAAAAACTTATTCTGAAAATCATCAGCCGTCATTCCAATTCCATCGTCCTTAATAAGAAAGCGCCCGTTCTCTTTATCAATATAAATATACACGCTCTCCGCATTGGCATCCCAAGCGTTCGATATAGCTTCCCCAAGCACAGTGGCAAAACTTCTGTACAAATTTCTCCCCAAATGATTTAGAACGCTTAGTGAAATCTCAAACGAAAATTTGTTGGTTTTCTTCATGCTTACACCTTATTTTTTTGCGCAACTAACACAGTCGGAATTATCCTGTAATCGTCACGTAGGTTTTTATCATACTGATATTTTCCTTACGAGTTTTCTTCTCGTACCCAATCTTATCGCAAATATTCTCAATCTTTATTGCAAATTTATCGCAGTCGACCTTGGTCATCGACAAACCCTTGCTGGTGCGAACACTCGTATGCCATTCAGCATCCACATCAAGTGGTTTCTGAGGCCTGTGACCATGAATATTAAAAACTCTATGGTCTGTTCGCGTGATCCAACCAGCGCCAACTTCCGTCACCGCACCCCAAGAACCAGCCATGTCCTTACTGGTGACATAAATAACATAGATTTTTTCGGTTGAATAACTTTCGACGAAAAACTCCCTTAAATAATCCCAGACTGCTATGCCGTCTGGTATCCGGCTTATCTCATCGTCGCAATTCGTATAGATGATATCTTCGGAAGGAACCCGATTGAATAATAATAGGTTGTATATAATATCTGCCAAATCTTTATCCTCTTTGGTGTGGCATATAAGAATCCTTCTTTTCTGTGCATCAAGTTTTCTCTTTATGCCCACAATCGGGAGCAACTCATTCATTTCATCTTTGATAATTTTTTCTACTTTTTCCGGACTAATTTTCTCTGTTCGCCTCAATTCCTTTGTGATTTTCCTCGTTGCAATATTCGAAGTCTCCTTTTTATATCTTTCGACTAATACTCTCAGTTTCTTTTCCTTCTCGAGCTGTTCTCTCATTTTTTCTTTTTTCTTTTCATCATCTTTATAGTTCGCATAAGCTGCTCTAATCGCAACAATATCAGGCAATAATTTCTTTGCGACGAACGAAATCACTTCTTGATATCTCGGGTCATCGGTTTTATACCCCTGCCGATTACTCAACGACATATCGGGCAATTCGGTTTCTTCAAATAAATCGATATGAAGTTGTCCAACCACATATACTTCCTGTAGCTTGTTCTTTCCTACGATCGGAAGTATGTTATATTCACCCAGCTTACTATTGGATAAGAGCGAAATAAAATTATCCGGAAAATCGTCCGTCTCCGCTTTTCTCCCTCTTGTAGTTTTATAAACTCCAATCCATCCTTTGATAATCAAATCATATTCTTTCTCTTCCCCAGTTTTATTTCTGAGCTTCATAAGCCTCTTTTCTTCATTACGAAACTGCAATAGTTCTTTTCCTTTCTTAAGATAATCGTTTTCGAAATATTTGCTCAAATAGTTAAAACCGGAGCCAATGATAATCAAACCTCCAAGCTCCTTGATCATCTCTCGATCAAAGCTATCAATGATCATTTCATTGTTGTCCTGAATAATATGTACTCGAAAACTTTTGTCGATGAGAGGAAAGATCTTCAACAGGTTTCTCTTGATCGCATCAAAGGACTTGTTCAATCTATAGCTTGGGTCTTTCATTATTATTGAGGTGCCGTGCTTTCCAATTTTTTCGAATTTTATGTCCTTTTCGCTCAAAGCCTCCAAAAGTCTATTAGCCGCGATATGTCTCGTAAGAATAAATCCCGACTTTTCCCCGGCCTTGACCGACATAACCCATACGTTTTCGGAAATAGAAATAGCCGCTAGTTTTCCGATACCTTTCCTCCCAATTTTCCTGCGCCCGCTCCCCGTGTAGGCATCTTTTTGTGTCGTTCGAGTCTCTTCTGCTACATGCAAATATTTATTCGTATCTTCCGGATACCTCATTCCAACTCCATCATCTTCAACAATTATGGAATCGGATTTCGCTATTATATATACATTTTTTGCATCAGCATCGTAGGCGTTTGCGATCAACTCAGCCAGAATGTAATAAACATTCGTATAGAGATGGGGCCCCAAAAAATCCAACAATTTTGGATCGAGTTCAAGCCTGTATTCGCGCTTTGATTGATCAACCATGGTATTCCTTCATATGGCGGATGATGCTTCTTCCGATTATTTCTCCGAGCCTGACAGGGACTGCATTGCCTATGTAAACTCCTATTTTTCTGAATGAAAATGGCGTTTTTCTATCCCAAAATTTATACTTGCGTGGGAAAGTCTGCAACATGGCTCCTTCTCGTAGGGATAACGCCCTATCTTGCTCGGGGTGGCCGAAGCGCCCTGTTCCGAAACTATAAAATTGAGTGGTTATCGTTGGGGAAGGACAATCCCATCTCATCCTTGAATAAACCGAACTGTAAGTCTCCCCCGACTCCTTTTGATGACACTGGGCCCGCAACCCTTCTTCCCAGTCCTTCCAACTCCCTCCCGGCTTAGACTTTCGTATTCTTTTAAGATTGATTTGTGTAAGCGTTGCGGAACGATGAAGAAAATCGTTTCTCGAAATCGTACCGGCGTCAATCAATTCGAGTTTACCAATGGTATCGGCAACCGTTTTATAGTTCTCGCGTTTACGCGTTGCTGGCAACAACTCTATTTTGCCCAGCTTTGATGCCAACAATACTAAACGAGTCCTGTTTTGCGGAATTCCATAGTCAGGACAAAAAACCGATTTCCATGACACGAAATACCCCTCATCTTTGATACCGCAGACAAAATCCTCGAAAACTTTGTACTTAGCCAGCTGTGGAACATTTTCCATAGAAATAATCGTTGGCTTTAGCTCTTTGACTAACTTCAGAAAATGATACAAAAGACCCCACTTTTCATCTTGGTCTCTTTCTTTATTTTTTTGTGTGTGCTTTGAAAAGGGTTGGCAAGGCGCACATCCGACCAAAATCTTCAGATTTGCCGATCCGTATAAGGCGTTAAGCTCCGTTGCTGTAAAATCTTTAATATTTTTAGCAATAAATTTTGCATCATTATTTTTCTCATATGCAAACTTGCAAGACTCATCCAGATCCACACCCGCCGAGACTGCAATCCCAGATTTAATCAATCCATGGGTCAACCCACCGACGCCGCAAAACAAATCAACGGCAACCGCCGATGTTGCTTTTTTATTATATTGATTTCGCATTCCCCATCCTCTCCCAATTCAAGTCTTTCAGATCATGAAGCTGAAAAACACGTCCATAAAAATGAACCTCTGCAATTTTGCATCCCTATATTTTCAAGAAACAGATCTGATTTTTTCCCGGACTCGCTCTGCAATAACATCAGCCTCTTTGAATAAATCCATGACTTTATTCTTTATTGAATCTAATCCCCCTATCTCGTCAGGGCAAACCTTTTTTATTTTTCCGTAGTCAACTTGAGCAGGAAGATATTTCTCAAAATACCGTTTAATGGCTTGAATTTTCAAAACAGCGTCAACGCCGTTTTTCTTTCTTAAAAAAACTTCCCAATCCCGGTTTCCTTTTTCAGAATTGCATTTTTTACAGCTTGGCAAAAGATTGCCGATTACATGGCCGTATCCGGAAAATTTGAGATCCTTTACTAGACCAAAAACGTGATCCCAAGTCTCCGCCTCTGTCCCACAATATACACATAACAAATCCTTCTCTGGATCTTGACCGAGCAAGGCAACAGCTTCTTTGACTGTTTTAAGATCATACGAATCATTCGGAGCGATAGCGGAAGCGAAGGCATGATTTATCGTAGTCTGCCTTTTTTTCATTATTGAATACGGCTGTAAATGTGTCTTAATGCTCTCTATTTTCATACAACACCGGTAATTTTCTTCAAACTTTTATCCAAACTACGCTTTATATCTTTTTCCCACAAACGGATTACCGTCCACCCCTCCCCCTTAAGCGCTTTGGTAACCTGCCTGTCTCTCTGCTTATTCCGGGCAATCTTCTGCTCCCAATAACCACAGTTTGACTTCGGCATAATGCACCGGGTCCGGTGTCCATGCCAAAAATCCGAATCGACAAATACGACTACCCTTTTTCTCCGGAAAACAAAATCCGGCTTGCCAGTAATCGTTTTTACATTCTTTGCAAAATATATCTTTTGCCTTCTCAGCTCTTTAGCAATCAAAAGCTCCGGCTGAGTTCCTTCAGACCGGATATTCTGCATATTTTTCCTGCGTTGTTCAGGCGTCAAGTTATCCATCTACCTGTCGACCTTATAAAAATTCTTTCCTTCCGGAAGTTTAATATTAGGTATCCACAACGGCTCGCCGTCCCATCCCTTGCCCTCCTCGCCGTTAATTCTATAAAGCGTAAGAACCGGCACATCCCTGACTGAATCTCCCAGCGACCGATCAACCGGAGACAGCAACGTCCCGGTTCCTTTTGATATACTGCGGTCTCTCCTGACAATCAGCATTGCTTTATTATCCGCATGGCTCGCTTTCAGCGCCTTGATACAGTTCACGAAAGCCGTATTTGACCAGTCAGATTTGTCTTCACTCTCAAAATTCTCCAAAAGAGTAATAACCCCGTTAAGGGTGGTTTCATGCATTCCCTCTCCAGAATACGGAGAAAGCATATCATCGACCTGCCTGACGTGTTTTCTTTTAGGAAAATTCGGGAAATAATTTACCCCGCCGACAATCACATCCATCAGCTTGCTGTCTACCACATTCGATCTTGTCGGCTTAATCCCCGGGGGATAAAGAAGACTTATATCCTCAGTACTGGTACTGCTTATCTGGCCTATTAACGCCCTGTTGCCACTGTTTAATTCTATAAAAAGCTTTAACAGCGACGGCGGAATAAAAAAACGCATCAAGTCAGGGTCCCGGTCGTATCCGAACATCCGGCAGTGTTGCCAAAATGTATCCGCCTGAGGCGCTTTTGCAGTTCGACAGTAGTAAACCGTATGGAGCGCGGGAAACGTAACGCCTCTTCCAAGACTGTTCCCGCCCACAATAATACTCATTCCTCTTGAACAGTCGACCTCGTTGCTTCCAATTGAATTCATAACAAAAATTTTTATCTGTTCCTCGTTTAGTTTCTTTTTGAGAAAATCGTGAATCTTATCAAAATCTATAGTCCCGGACTTTGTTTTTTGAAGATCTTCCCAAGACTCCTTGAGAAAATCCCCCATCTTATCTTCAGATACAGCAAGAAGCATTTCGTTTAAATACTCTCCAAGTCTGCGGGCAATGCGAGTATGGTCTGCAATCCTGACACTCGGATGGACAAGAAAATTGCAAGCCTGCGCGCTTTTAGATAATAAAACGTGCGCCCCTGTCACTAAAAAAGTTAACAGCGACATCCGAAGACCTTCGGCAATAATCTTCCCTTCGTCTCTCAGCTCGTCTAATTCATTTTCCGGAGTAAGTCTGATACACGGCGAAGGCGGATCGCTGTAGAAAAAACTGCCGCCGAGATACCCGGGCCCGGGCGCGAAATAATGCACAAACGACGGCCTCCACCCTGTTGTTTTCGACTGAAGAAACAGCGACTGGGGCGTAGCCGTCACCTGAAGGTACATACTGCTGTTGGCCAGCTTCTTCATTCCTTCCAAGTGACGGTTAATTGTGCTCTGCTGTTTTTTATTAATTTTTGTATTCAGGCTGGCGGCGTCTCCCTCATCATCAATGATAAACAACGGACGGCCTTCACAGAACTTTGACGATGACAAATTGTCTTTCCAGCGCTTAAGAACTCTGTTGTTCTTTTTAATCACGATCATCACAGGCTTGCGGATTTTTGACTCCATAAATTTAACATCATCGTCTTCCCCGCACACGATGAAAGTATCCAGCGCATGTTCCGCCCGTTTAAGCGTCTGCTCATGGAGATATACGTTATCCGTAGTAAGAAAAACAAAGATCGAGAAACCTTCATCAGCTGCGGCCGAAACAAGGCCCAGCACTTGACTTGTTTTCCCGCTTTGAACATTGCCGAGAAGCAGTCCTGTTAAATGATCACGGAATGAAAACGTTTTGATATGCTTTGGGATTAAGACATCAATAGTTTGCTTTATCGACGAGGAAATGCCGGGAGAGGCTGTTTCAATTTTCTTTAGGTAACTTTCAATGTGAATCCCCATTGCCCCTCCTGAAATCCAGTATCCATACGTCAGGTTTTGAAGTGGCAATCAGTTCAAAATTGTCCCTTCCGTAACGCCTGAGCGTGTCTGCTGTAACCGGTTCGCCGACCTTAAGGGCTCCGTTGTTCTCAAGACGTCCTTTTATCCATCGGCCTAAAATCTTTAGATCATCAGCCGATCGGAAATTCTTGCTGTAATCGCCACTGATTTTGCATCTAAATTTCCAACCGTCATCAGTATAGACCGTAATAATGCTCTCCCTGTCGGGATATCCTGCTTTAGGATATCCCAGCTGACCGGTGATATCGCTTGAAACGATTAATTCGACCTCATACCAATGCCTTGGCTTAACAAACCCTTTTCTATTTTCTCTCCCCTTGCCGAAGAATACATTCAAGTTACTGTGAGGGGCTTCCTCTGCACCTTTAATGGGAATCTTAAACGCTGTCGGCGTCCTGTCTAAAAGAACCGCCTGCAATTCTTCCTGCGAAGGCTTATCCACGCCTTCATGCCCGTCAAGAAGACTATTCTCGCTCTCAATAATCTTAGGCGTATATCCCTCCAGCGGGACGCTGGCTTCACGCGACAGACGAATAATAAAATCATTAATTTCCTTTACAGTGCTTTGTTCATCCAAAAGCAGATCTGCTTCATAGTGATTTTGGCTGTCGAGAATACTGCTTAAATTCGACGAACCTATCAGCCCGGCAAACGGATTTGTTTCTTTAAGAAAACTGTACACCTTTCCATGAAATTTAAATGCATTGGCGACCATAACACCGCCGATTTTATTTCCGCGCAAATATTCATCGAGATATCTCGCGGCGTCAAACTGCGACCGGGTAAAACCATCAAATCCGTGCATGCCGATCACAATTTCCAAGAAAGATTTCTTATTCTCTTCAATGATTTTCTTAAGTTCAGCCAGCGCATCGGCAGAGATATACCCTGAAGCAATCCTGATGCCGTCGGCATTCTGAATTAAATCTTCAAAACACGTGATCGTATTCCTTTTAGAAAATCGTACCGGCGGGATATTGGATAAAAGTAATTCCATTAGAGAGCTCCTGCTAAAGTCTGTTCTTCAATAATATGCTCCATACGCTTTTTGACAGGAATATCCTTAAATCTGCTGTAAACCTCTTGGAGATCTGTATTTTCATAGTCTCCTGTAAAAAGCGGCATTAAAGCCTTTGCTAATTCTGCAACCCCCTGGGGAGGAACAGCATTTCCAATCTGACGCCTTACTTCGGCAACAGAACCGACAAACTCAAAATCATCAGGGAATGACTGAAGTCTCGCCCGCTCACGGTTAGTCAAAGGTCTTGGATCCGGATAATGATATCCCCATGTCCCGCCCCCGCCAGCCGCAATAATCGTTTTGGCCGGTTCGTTTCTGCTGATACGGCGGTATACGTGACTGATCATTCCTTTAACATAATAAGGACTGTCTACAGGAACATTCGTGAAGTTGCCGCCTTCGGGAATAAGTTGAAGCATTTTTACCGTCTTTGCGGCAATGTTCATTCTCTCATTATTTAATTTAACTTTACCAGCGCCCTTTAAAGCCGCACCAGCTGTGATATAAGGTTTTTCTACCGAAGGTCCGTGCGTAGGCCGGGGATGGCAAAAATCGAACCCTGTATCGATGCGTATTCCTACAATAAGAACGCGCTCTCTGAATTGAGGCACTCCATAGTCGGCGAAATTATACAGCTTAGGCTTAACTATATACCCCGGGCTGATTTTTTCAAAATCACTTACGATTTGCTCAATCGCCCTTCCGTTATTTGCCGTCAACAAGCCCTTTACATTCTCGGCAATAAAAGCTTTCGGTTTTTTTGCGTCGACAAAACGAAGAAAGCTTTTGTATAAATTCCCTCGTTCACCGTTAAGTCCCGGCCTTTTCCAAATCATCGAAAAATCCTGACATGGAAATCCTCCTAAAATTAAATCGCAGTCAGGAATTTTTTTGCTTTTAGGATTTACTTTCTCAATATCACCACAGTGCATAACACTGCCTAAATTCCTCTCATATGTGGCGGCTGCCCATTCGTTAAAATCGTTTGCCCATACAACCTCATATCCCTGTTTGTGAAAACCAAGATCGAGCCCGCCGCATCCGGCAAACAAAGATATAATTTTCGGTACATAGCTTTTTGATTTCGTCATTCATTGCTCCTGTCAAAAAAATAAACCGGCAGTTAATGCCGGTTTCAATTTCTTTTTCTTTTCCATTCCTTCAAATCTTTTTCGATCAGTTCTCGTATAATTGATATAATAGAAGCATTCTTATTCTGCTTCTGCAGTTCAAGTGCCTTTTCCTTTAGAAAGAAATACTGCTCCTCGCTGATTTCTATTGTGGTCTTTTTCATTTTGGTTCCTTCTGTGGCAAGCATAAGTACACCGTCCCCCTGTTAACCTATATTGCTATATTTATAGCAATATAGGTTACGGATGTCAATTAGAAAGTCTTGAAAGGCCCATAAAAACAAAAACCTCCGCTGGTAATTTGCGCCAGCGAAGGTTTTGCTTTTTTAAAGTCCGGGATTTATTCCTTCAAACTCGGGACTATTCATCGCTATATTTATATATCTAATGTATCACAAATCAAACAGAAATCAATTTTTTTTTATCAATAGTAAGTTTGCTTTGAAATACACGTTGACCATCTCCGCGGCGAACTTCTGTTTGCCTCCGATATGCCAGTCGGTGTTCTGCTCCGGATCCAGATTCGACTTGTAGTCGTAGATCGTGAATACAAGGCCGTTGATCCTGCCGACCCACTCGGCCTTGATCTTGCTGTCCGGCGAAGTGCCGAGCTGTGGCGCGCCGAAGACCCGAACGATATCCTCGTAACGCGTTCCTTCCGGCAGGTATCCCTGACAGCCGGTGCCGTCATGGGATACCCCGCCCATCTCAACCGTTAGTTCTATCTCAGCTTTAACTTTCATTCTGCACCTTCTTCTTTCCCCAGCCGGACTTCCATCGGGCTACCGCACCGGCCACGATCGCGTCTATTTCCTGTTGAGTGACACCCGCGGCAAGTGCCTTCATAAGCTCACTTTTATTAAGCACTCTGAAATTCTTGATGCCTCGATCTTTCGCTTTTAACATAAGAGAATGACGGCTTTCCTTGCCATCGGTCTTAACATCCCCGGATCCCTTCTTTGTGATCTTCAATCTTTCACAAATCGCCTGAACCCCGCACTTTGAAATCGGGATTTTCTTGCCTTCCAACTTTGTCATAACTTCCTGCCTGAACTTGCTATTTGCGGGCCCGGCAAGCCGCCACACTTCACGTTCGCGATCACGATCATTTAAACTCACTAATTTTTCAATATACTCACTGACATTCATGGCATCCCCCTTCATAATACCGATTCCTGTAATTTTCCGGTCATAACATCCATCATCTGGAAATGCGTAACGCCCGCATCCTTCCATTGCTGTTCGATCGTGATCGACCATTTGCCCAGCGGCATGACCCTCTGGATCTCCCTGAGTCGCAACTTTGCGGCCGGAAGATGATCGCGCATGCGGCCCGACACCGGAATGTTCTCGATGTACGTTTCCTCACCGCCGTTCCTGACGCTTATATACCGCGTCTTTTTTGCTGTCATATTCTCTTTAACCATAGAAATCCCCTCCTTTTGAGGGGTATAGGGCCATAATGTTTAATAGTTGGCAAGGCTTTTGTCTTAAAAATCTACCCGAACACCGGCTTTGGCCCCGACCCCTTTTCGGTCGTCGGATTCCGCGAAACCGTACCCCTCTACAAACGGATGTATCCCGATCCCGGGCTTCTTTTCTTCGCGTTTCTGATCGATCATAACCTGCGCGCCCGGCTGGGCGATGATATGCGTCTCCTGTTTCGTAGTCTCTGTCGGCATAAAGAAAGCCTTATAGATCGTGAGCCCTATAAGCCCGATCGCCGCTATCCCGATCGCGTAGCGCGCGGTCTTGACCCACGGCAACCATTGAACGAAACTGCCTAAAAACTTGAGAATACTGAACCTTTCCTGATCCGCCATATTCCACCATACCTTTTGGCCTATGCCGCGCCGTTTTCATCTTTGTCAGTAAACAGAAAAACAAAAGCTTTCAACTCTTTAGCAGTAAGTCCGCAGGTATTCTTTATCTTCGTAATCGCCGTTTTAATGTCCTTTTTTGCCTGCGCCTTCTTTTTCAGTTTAACTACCTGCTCTTCGGCTATTAATCGTTTAACCATGATCTCCCCCTAATCCCAAGCAAGACTTACTCCATGCAGTTTTACATCTTTGTTATTATGCGTTGTCAGCTTATATCTCACGTTATTATCCGCGCCCTGCCCGGACACATCAGCAACCGCATGCAAGATCCTTTTCCCTGTGCCGTAATCCCCTTCGTCTGAAAGATCCATATCTTCCCAAGTCGCTCCGTCATCACGCGAAACATATGCTTTTAAATCCGTATTAAGCGCGATACTCTCAACATCTTCTTCCTGCATAACTATACGCACGGTGTCCGGATTTTCTTCGGCTGGGAATTGAGCGCTTTTAAGTTCCATATTTTCAGGTGTGCCTTCATCGTATTCCGATGTAAGCGGAGTGAATGAAGCTGTATGCCTCGCTATGCCTTTAGAGATCCTGAGTTCATCCATACAACCCTTTAACCCGTATCTTCTAGCGGAATAGGTTTCGTTACCGATCGTGACATTTGACGATGCCTGTATGTCGATCGCGCAGGTACCTGAATACACCAATGACCCGTTAATAAATATGTGGAGCTGATTCGTTCCTGTCCCTGCCCGGCATACCTCTATGTGATACCATTCTCCGAAGATCAAAGGTAAAGTTGTCGTGTAATTCGTATCAACGATATACACCTGTATATAGTTTGTCGAAGTTTTACGAATCGTCCACGATACTCCGCCGCTATCGTAATTACTGACTAAAAAGTGTTCCGTCGCAGTTTCCAATGGCTTATACCAGCAATCTATCGAGAAGTTGCCCGTCCCGAACTGGAAATCCGACCCGCCGGGTATTGTCAGATAATCGCTATTAGAAAACCCCTTATACACCCCATCCCCAAAGACCGATACCCAGTCAAGCTTGGATGTACCTACACAAACAACACTGTACCCATTGGCACTCTCATCTATTATGATGCGATTTCGATAATCTTCTGTAAATCGACAAACAACATCAGCATTGCGGGTTACCGTATGTCCGGTATTTCCATCATCGCTAAAAATGTTGCCGTTCGTATCATTAGGTGTACCTTCAAAATGCATGAGTAGCTTGGTGTTTGAATCAGAAACAAAAGCTGTTGTCGGTGGTATAAAATTTGACGTATATCTCGCTGTGTTTGAGATCCTCAATTCTCGCATCCACCCTTTACAGTTAGCTCCGCCACCACCCACTTCTCCAATTTTCACTAATAATGTTCCAGTAATATTTTTACTATTAGTTCCTGTAGCAGTAGCATTGCTCTGAACTCCGTTTATAAACATACGCAGATTACCGCTACTATCTCTGCATGTAGCAAAGTGATACCACATACCCGGGATCGGAGTAAAACCTAACCCTTGATATTCAGTTGTGTTGAGATACGTATGAAACCCCGCAGTTCCGCCTCCATCATATATTGACATCCTGATCCCTGTTCCTGTTCCGCCAGAACCGATATCAACCATGCATGTGCCTCCTGCCGCCCCATCCCACTTAAAAAAACCCTCGATAGTGAAAGCCCCAGTTCCAAAATCCCAATCCGCATGGTCTGGTACTGAAAGCCAACAATCACTTGTTCCGTCAAAATATGCACTACTCCCTAAGGGATTATTTAAATCTTCAGGGGCATCGAAATTTAATAGCAGTAAAGTATTGGCGTCTGTCTCATACGGCAATGTCGGAGCTTCATTCTCTCGCACAGTATTCGAAATTCGAAAATATTTGATCCAGCTGTACGTGTGGCTGTTCGCGATGTTCTCACCGTACCTTAACGCCCCTATACCCACTTTCCCGGTCGGTGATACAGTAGTCGACGAGGTGCTTGATCCTACCAGTTTTTCGTTCAGGTATATGCTGTAATTATTACCGTTTCTTATTATCCTTACGCGGTACCATGTGTTCTGGACTAAATACAATCCTGAAGCCGTGCAAAGTGAATACGTACCTCCCCACCCTATGCTTGAACTACTGATACTTAACCCTAAATATGACGAATCGCTGGTATAGTGAGTAAACGGATATCCTTGCGGCGTCTCGTGGAATAAGATCTCAAACTCTATTGTATAATTCGAGTTCCAGCATGTCGGCGTCCAGTCGATCTTTAAATAGTCCGAATCCCCGTCAAAGAAACCGGCTGTTTTGTTTAACCTGACAGGCATTAACGCGGCGTTATTGCTTGGTGTAACCGTTTGCCCGCTACTTGACACGTCAACAAAACCCGCGTCCGCGGAATAAAACTCAAGCCAAGATAAATGCCCTTCGTCCGCTGTCTGTATCGATGAAAAACTGAATCTGTAATACCGATACGAGGTGCTGTTTGAAAATGAAAAGTATTTCCTCTCGCCCTGACTCCAAGTGACCGACCGGGAATCAAGCGTGGCCCAGTTCGATCCGTCATTTGATCCTTGAAAAGTCCACGCATTGAATGTTCTGGCATAATAACTGTCGTTCTCTGATCCAAGACAATACCCTTTCAATACTTTCGTGATCCCGACACCGAAATCATATGTTAAGGTTTGGTTTGGGCCCTGATGAGCCTGATCTCCCCAATAAGTCACTGAATTCTTGTCCAGAAGTTTGTCCGTATTGTACGCGCCTGACACGGTAAGTGAAGACGAAAAGTTACCCTGATACAAAATTTCTCCGGCCCCGTTAAAATGCATTAAGAGTTTCACATAACTATCCAACCCGCCTCCGCTTTTCAGCGGAGATACAACCCCATCATTAAGGGAATAATTGGAGCTTCCGCCTGAGTCTATTCCTGAACTATCCTCAAACGAATCCACTATGCCGTCGATCATGCCGAATTTTGATAAGCTTTCATTGCTGGCTATCTTGAAAAACGCGATCATGATGTTGCCTTCGATACGATCGGCAAGTTTAAGCCTGCTGTTGACATATTTGATCGTGAAATCATCCACCGAATCACTCAAATCCGTTTCTTTGGGTATCATATATAGCGGCCTTACATCCTGATATATGTACCCATCGTCCTCGTTGGCATCCTTGTCCTCAAAATTAACTATTTTTGTCATTGTCGTTCTGCAATAAACCGTGCATACGGCTATCGCCTCGTCCGGTAAGCCGCTCCATTTCGCTAAAGGCGTTATGTCTTCATCACCCGAAACCCACGCGAGATTCCCGGCACTATTCAAGTACAGGATATCAATCCGGGCATATTCTGCCGGAGCAGTTATTCCCGGAGAATCCCCGCCTTCAAAAACGACGGGTTCTCCGTTACGGTGGATCTGGTTAAAATAATTTTCGACACTGCTGGAAGCCACATTCACTGTCATATCAGCCGTATCCTGCGCTCTTGCCCTTAACGCGGATACGTCTCCCTGAAATAAAGCGCTCAGCGCATTCCTGATATCGCTTGAAACCGGAGATCCGCCTGATACCGGTTTTGTGCTTTCGTTCCCTACCGCCGGAAATATAGCTTTTGCCATAAAATCACCTCAATATCCTTTCGCGTAATAATTGATTTTCCCGGAAGCCTGCGCCATAGCGTTCGCCGGGTCTTTTAACCTCACATCGAATCCTGCCGGTAAGCTGTCCTGATCGACTTCAACCACATATGCCGATCCTGAACACACTACAAGCAGACCTTTAACCTTTATGAAATTATCGAAACTCACTGTCGTCCAGCCCTCACCCGATACGTCTATATCCAACCCTTCCTGCGTCCTGTCATCCACGTCGAACGTAACAAACAATCGATATAGCGCAAGCAGGTAACTCTCATTATTGCTTTTCATGATCAATTTAAATCTGAAATACCTGCCTGAGTACCTGCCTGTAGAGAAACTTTCCCAGTTATCCGGTTCCGGGTCCGTATCGGAATAAGCTATATAGATCTGAACAGATCCACCGGTTTCGTTAAATATCCCTGTCTGTATAGCAATATTAGATTCCAGTATCCCGCCAAGATCGGATGCTTTTGAGATGTATACGGCCTCGTCACCTTCCACTGGTTCATCCCACGTAACTCCCAATTCGTCCCAAAAAGCGGGATCAGTATCCCATTTCTGTTCGGCTTCAATCTGTATGCCTGTTCTGTAATATTCCTCAGAATATCCTTTCATCCATACACGTTCGGCCGGGCCCGTTAAAATACCACCGCTCAGATCATAGTCTTCGGATAAAACGATATTCTGTTCGGGCACTCCGGTTACGTATAAACTGAAAATCGTCATCTCTTCCGAATAGTTCCCTGAAGTATCAACCGCTTTAATAGCGTAATGTTTCTGTCCGGAACTGACGGTAAGAAGATCGTATGATGAGCCGGTTATGTTTTCGGCGATGATCGTGCCAAGCGCCCAATCCGCGCCTGAAAAAGGAAGTTGCCTTAACTCATATCCCCTGAGATCCGGATCCATGACTTCTGTCCATGAAAAATGCAAATAGTCTCCGGCGAAGGAAACCGAGAAACCGCTGACATCACCCGGAGGCGCGCTTTTACCTTCAAGGACGATGTTGCCCTGCGGGCTGTCTCCGATACTGTTCTGCCCTCCGATATCCGATATCGACACAACCGCTACTTTTACACTATCGCCTTCCAACAAATCACCCATTACGGTATGCTTTGTTCCCGTACTCGTTCCCCTCAAAGCCCAAGTCAATCCGCCGTCTTTCGATGTGAATATCCTTACTCCCGCGAAATTCTTCAGGTCATACCCGGACACGTCCGGATTGTTCCATGAAACACCGATAGTGCTTTCTACCGTACCGTCACCCAAAACTTTTATTTCTTCATGTAGCTTTAAATCCGTAACGTTCGGAATATCCCCGGCAAATCCTGAATAGTTATTACTCGGAAGGACTACCGTGGAATCGTCATAAACTGCCTCATCGTATTCGACTGCCGCGATCATCACTTCGTTTTTCGAATCTCTTTGCATCGATAACGCGCGGTAAGGTTTTACTACCTTATTGTTTTCACCAAAAGCATAGGTATCGTATTCCCGCGGGGCTTCGCTGAACGGAGCTGATACCGAGATTTCTGAATATACTCCTTCACCATTTGAAACTGTCCGTTCCTCGATAACGCCGGAGGCGAACTGCACCCGGATCTTGTATGTCTTACCCGGTGCAACCGCCACCTCCCTGTCCAGCTTAACTAAAGATATCGTCGAACCGGACGATATCCTGCCTGAATACCCATATTGCGGCAGATCATGCGAAATACCCAGAATATCCGCGCTCTGAAGAGTTACGGCGTCTATCCCCGCTTTGAATTGGACGGAGCTGTTTATTATCCGGCTACGGTTCAGTATGTACCTGCCTTCTCTAATGGCATATGAGGTTCTTGTCGTTAAAAGCCTTATTCCCTGCTTACGTAACGGTTCTCCTTTTGATAAAGATTCTTCATTGATAACCGCGATAGTTTCGTTCTTATACCCTTTATCTTTATCCATATACTGAACTTCGATCACGTTGGGCATATCTTTGCGGGACTTCCATTCCTGAATAAACGAATTTTCTACTATCGATCCCATGCCGAACATTTGCACCATGCTGTCGGGCTTATCTATCTTGACCTTTATCTTTCCTTCCGAGAAAAATGCCATGCCCCTGAAAACCCCGCAGATCTGATTAACTAAGTCGAGCGCCCTTGATGTGCCGTCGATAACCGCGTCTATCCTGAACCGTTTCTCATAGTAAGTTGATCCATCGCTATCCGTGACCTCCAGTTTCTCCTCACAGTATCGCGACATCTCAAGATACAGATCATCATCGATATCTGCGCTTTCGATATATTCCCCTAACCCGTAGATATTGTTTGTTAATAGATCTTTCATGCAAAATACGGGATTCGCGGAATACATGTTTATATACGTTTCGCCGTCCCAAGAAAGTTCCGTATCGTCCGCCAATAACCTGTATTTTCCGGATACCTTGTCCCAGTAGTAGTCTTCCCACTCGACAACATCGTCCCCGTTCTTTATTTCCGGCACGCTGATCTTTTTGCCCTTCACAAGAGCCGTTATTGTGGGCGTGCTTCCCGAGATCTGATCGGTCGCCAGAAACCTCACTCCTAAAAGCGCCGTATTCGGGTAAATCAGGTCATCTGTCGTAATTTCATCGATGCGCTGTAAATACATTTCATTGATATGTTTCGCGTTGTCACCGTCTTCGCTTGTTTTGGTTACACGGATATCGTATTGCCCGGGAGCTAGTCCTTCTACCCTGTAAACCCGTTTAACGCTGGAACGCGTTTCTTCCGTTATCGACTCCTCCGCGAGTTCCGTCCATTCGGATGCCGCGTGAAGTTTGTAATCAACTTTGTATTTTGCCGTTTCAGAATAAACTCCGCCGTTATTACCCTGTTCATACAAACCGTATGGGAAATTAAGCTGTACTTCTACCGCTTCAACTTCCACATCGGAAGTTGTATAAACGTACGGAGTATCAAAACTCAATTTCGCGCCGATATCAAAACTCTGGTGCAGGTCTTCGAACGCCGGGATTATCTCCTGATCATTCAGGCCATAGCGTTTATACACATCAACCCCGTAAAAATTCTCTATCGGATTATCGTTGATCTTTATGCTCTCGATGCTGTCTATCTCACCGTTACATAAACCCAATAGAACATTGAGATAGTTCTTCTCTCCGTCGTTCCACACAAATTGATTTATGATATTACCGCCGCATCTATGCTCACCGTAGATGATCGGTATCGGCACGCTCACATCCGAAAGCGTGCGTATACCGTCCCACGCGTATGTCGGTGAACTGTCTTCGAAAGTATCTGTTCCGGTACTTCCGAAACTCGGCATTTTGGGTTTATTGGCCGCCTGAAGGGCGTAACTGACTCCCGCGATAGCGATCACGCCTATAAGCGCGGCATTACTCGCGAGGAATGAGAAGATAGCGACAACCGCGGCCCCTATTGCCGCTTTGATTTCATGTACTATAAGTATTTCGTCGCCGTCAGAAACCTGAACGGTGTAATTATTTAACTTTTTTCCGTTATGGATTACCCCGCATCCTTGAGAAGAAAAACCTGAACAGTTCAAACAATCGGATACAGTCATACCGCCGGTATAAACTATTTCGTTTGTCTGCCTGTTCTTCTTCTCCAAAACATTCGGGATATATACAACCCTTATCATTTCGGCATCCTTTTCAATCTATAAAAACCGTGGATCTTTTGTTTCCATGTTTTATCGTTCAAACCTGAAACCACCGTACCCGCCCGGCACGTATGAATAAATTTATTGCCGCTAAGTATTACTCCCGCGTGATCGCATATACCCTGTTTATTTTTGAATAGAACTCCGTCAAACTTTTCGGGGCTGGTTACTTCTTCCCATTCCTTATGGTAGTTTTCGATAAAGTAGTTATTCCCGCCGCGCGGCCAGTCAGAAGGATATCTGTCCTCCGCTATATCGAACAGCTGATACCCCAGATCCTTATAAACGTTTTTCACTAGACCCCAGCAATCAAGTCCCGACATGCCGCGACCGCCGTGCCGGTACGGTACGCCTATATATTTCTCTATGATCATTTTTTCTGTCATCATCTGACAAATATCCTTGATGTCGGTATCGAGGGAAACCCACCAAACCGTAACGTATTATTTAACGCGCGGCATCTCTGCAAAGTTTTATTGCATTCCGTCTCCGGCCCCGTATAGCCGCACTCTTCGCTTTTAAATTTCCATGAACAATAATTGCGGGAATAAGTTCTCCCGGGCAGGTTAAGCGATAACACATCGAATTTTCCGGTAAGCTCAAAAACGGCGTCTTGCTGGTTGGCCTGATAACTGTCTATGTAATAAACGTCCTCAATATAAGCATCCGTATCGTCTAATTTATCCGCGAATACTAATTTGATAGTGACCTTGAGGCCCCTAAGGTCATACACCATTAAATACGATTGTATAAGCCTCGACACATTGCCCAAAGTCACTTTAACCGCGTTTATACTTCCCTGCGCGTTATCTCCTATAAAATCACATCTTACAGGGAATCTGGTGTACTCCACACCGGCATAGGTGATATTTTCATCGTAATCGCAGAAATTCAGGTTCTCACCCACCGCGCCCGTATAATCGTGTATTGTAAAAAGAAGTATGGGCCTATTCGCCTGTTTTGATTTCTCGTTTATGAACCCGTCGCCTGACGATCTCATTATTTAACCTCCACAAAAGTGAACGAACAGTCGTATATACCCGGCGCCTTGTTCGAAAAAACAAAATTATCGTTATCAAACCTGACGGAATATTCAATACTGTCGTTGGGATTTACCCAATCGAACTCTTCGTAAGCACCTTTGCGGGCGGCATAAAACGCCTTGATACTATTTAATTCCGAGAGGGTTCTATTGTGAAACTGTAATGTCCACTTCCTGATCGGAGTATTTCGCTTAGACCGGCGCTGTTCCACGCCATTCTCAAATTTAGTGATCAGCGTTTCGAATTCGATGTTTTCTTCAAAAACGAAATCAGGTAATATCTCAAATGCCGCCACGTTGCCTCCTCGTTACGCGTACTGCCTTAACGCTTTTCTGAAATTGCCGTTAGTCTCCAGCTCTTTCGCTACCGCGTCAGATAGGGTTCTTCTATTACGCCACACATCCTGAGCGTCCCACGCTTGTATAACCTGATTCACGTTTACCGTAATATTCGTTCCCGAGAAGCCTTCCCCTCTATTAATAGCCCGCAGATTATCGGATCCGCCGATATTCCTCATGCCCCGCCTTGAAAGTATCCCTTCTCCTGTTTGCGCTATTATTGGAACTTCATCCGGAGCTAATCCCTGATGCGCTCTGATAATGCCGCCGTTATGGTACTTTCTGACAACACCGCCTGAATGAAATATTTGTCCGACAGGGATACCGAATATTGATCCGCCCGCTCCAGCCAACGCGCTGAACATTTTTATAAGCAATATTTTCGCTATGATATTCGATATCATCTGGAGCATCGCTCGCGTGAATTCGCTGAATATATCTTTGACACTTTTCAATTCGCCGGTAAACACCTGAAAGAAAAACTGGCTGAACGCGTTTTGCATATTACGCGCTGATTGTTTAGCGAATTCTTCCATCGCGTTAAATGAGCTATTTATATTTTTTGCTTGTTTAACAACTTGACCGGCGACATTTTTCAGAACTTCAGATGTCTTCGTTCCGGAATCTCTCACTTTGGCAAATACCAGTTCGTACTGTTCCACCGCCTTTTGAGCACTATCCATTGATGCTAACTCGAAAGCCTCTCTATTTATATTCATGCTCTCAGATAGCCGCTGGATAGCCTCACTGGCTCCTCTATATGTTTCTCCCAAGGTACCGGGCAACTTACTTAAGAGATCATAAAACTTTTGCAATGGAACAAGTAACTTCTGGAATACGATTATTCCTATTTCCATTAACTTGAAAAACCCGGAATATACCTGTTCCAGAAATCCCTGAAAAAGCCCCAGTACATGCCATAATGCCTGACCTACCTGAACGGAAAAGTCAGCCCATCCGGCTTTTAGTTTCTGCATTTTCTCCAAGTTTGTCATTGTTGATGTATCTATCTGCTTGAGTATTTTCTCTCCTGCCTCAAGCGTCGCGTTTAAAAACGCTTGTTTCCTTTCATGCTCAGTCAGATCCTTAACAGATTTTCCGACACTTGCGGCATACTTTTCGTACGCGTCACCAGCGCTCACTATAATCCCCAAATTATCAAGAACAAGTTTTGACTGCCTGCCGACACCGATCGCTATACTCTCAAACATAAACCCGACATCTTTTCCAAACGCTCTTGCCGATGCTCTTGCGATCTCCATCATTTTCGATAATTTATCCGGATCGATACCCAATATCATCGCCTGTGAAGCTTTTTCCATTATTTGCGCTGTAGACATCGTTTCCCCTGACATCCGGCGTAAATCCTGTACCATTTTATCCGCGCTTACTCCAAGTGACGTTGCCAGGTTGCTGAACGCCTGCTTTTGCTGTTCGGCTTTAGCGCCCATTTCCATAAGATCCCATGCTTTACGAAGCGCCATAATGCTTGCCGTAATAGCGGCGGTTATACCAAGCCAGTTCTTTTTCCATGAATTCGCGAATCTCTGCAGGTTGCCGCGCACGCCTTCAAGACGTTTTGTCGCTTCATCCCGCAAACGCAATATGATCGAGAGTTCTTTATTTGTCATGTCTTGAACCTTTCAATTCTTTTCTGCCTGTCCGTCTCGATTGACTGTAGTTCCTTTTCGATTACTTCAAACGCGTCGATCATCTTGGCTGACTGGTCTATCCATCCGCCCGCGTTCGGCAGATACCCCTCTTTATAAAACTGAAATGCCCTTAAAAAGTTCGCCGACTGTCTTGTGACGATCTTAAAAGGGCATCCTCTATACTCTGTTCCGTTAAGCTCCCAGACTTCCTGCCCGGGTACGTCATATTCACATTGGATCTTTCTCCCGCTTAAACAGTTTCGGCAGTTCACGGTGAGGCCGCCCAGATGAACCGCCACGATCAGTTTTTTTGCTCACCCTCCGACAGTTTCGATTCGTTCAAAATTACTTCGGCAAGTTCCTGCCTGAGTTCGTTCGGGAACATTGCAATGATCCTATCCGGAACGACATTTCTCATCTTGCCCGCATAATGAATCGTATCGAACTTTAGCTCAACCGGCTTTTTCGTCTCCGGATCCAGAAAATTCACAAGACCCTTAAGTCCAAACTTGATCGCCGTGATCTGCCTCTTGTTCCAATTAAGCCTGACCTTGGCCTTATCGTTGGGATTGGTCGAACTCATCTCATAGGTACTACTTTCGTCATCCACTTCCGCTCGCAAAACCGGATCCAATAGACCGATATGAAACACGCTCGGGTTCTCTTTGTCCGGATCGAGTTTTGACACGTATTCACGTGTCGCGTTTACATCAATTCCTGTCAGCATGAATATCCCTCCTGTTTATAAAAGTAATATCGCCAGTTCATCATCTCCCGGATCCATCGAACCGGTAAGATCAAACGACGTCTGCGCGAGTTGTATGCCTTCGCGGTCGCCGTCATCTACTTTGTTGTAAACGATACCGGGCGCGTAAAACCTGAACTTGTTTCCCTCGGTTTCGCCATAAGCCAGATCGAGGACCATGGGCGTGTTACCGAACCATTTTGAGAAGAAATCATGCGCCGCGACCGGCACCATCTCCGGATTAAAAGAACCCTGCATATCCCGGCCGGTAATCATGTACGACAGAATCCCTTTTGAATCGTCGATCTTGTCTTTTGAAGCAAGCGTGTTTGATACGTCGATTTCGATCTCTCCGACATTAAGCGAAACACCGTCGCAGGACATGACCGCGTTTAAAAGCACAGGCGGCACCGTACTATCGAAGCTAATACCGGAAAACATCGGCGTATCAGTAACACCGTTTTCAACTCCTTTAAAGCTGAAATCAAGCGTTGCCGGTTCACCAATCTTGAAGTTGTATTTGACCGTTCCGCGGCATCCTTTAAGAAGCTTTGCCACACCGTCTTCATACAAGCCCATGCTCAGTGAAACAACTGAACTGCTTATGGGTTTGATCTCAAAACCCGCGCTCGCGGGATCCGATGAAGCGGTTGCGGTTGCCCCGGAAATAGAGCCGGTTAACGTGTCTCCGGATTCTAACGTTCCGGTTAAAGCTACATAATAGAGCGTTGTGGTGCCGGTCGTTGTCTTTATAACTACCCTGCCGGTCGCCTCCGATGTGCCGCCTGTCACTACTTCTCCGTGAAGATAGGGCCCTCCGCTAATCGCGCCGATCGATATTTTCTTAAGCGCGTTCGACTGAAAACCGCAGGCCCTGACGAGACTCATCCATTCCGGCTCAACACTTATAGATCCTGATCCTTTAAGCTCAATACTGAAATCGAGCCCTGCCGAACGTTTACCGGCGAGTTTTCCCATCTTAGTAAGCGAGGCGCGTACCGGATCGCGCTGATACATCTGCGGATCATAGCTTGCTTTTGGTGAAAATTTCACCATAATACCCGCGTCGGCCGCCAAAAGTGTTTCCGCCACACCTTCAACCGACTCTATTTTTGCCGCAAGCTGGCGTTTTCTCATAAGCATTGACATCGAAATACCTCCTTTAATTCTTTGCTGTTGGATCCGACCTTAAATGGCGGTATCTTATCCTGAGTTCCATAATGATCCCGGCATACGGCTGTGCTTCTGTGGTCTCAAAGGGTGTTGTCCCTAAAATATCAGTATCGACAGCGTCTCCGCCGCGGGTAGGATCAGCCAGAATAGCTTTTTTTATATCGCCCTGGAGTCTATTCAAATATGTATCGGTCGGAACAGTGTCATTCTCATCGGCTACAAAAAATACGTCCAGATACACCGCTAACAAACATTCTTCGAAAGGATGCGGTGAGCTTGATTCTTCTTCATCACCCGGGCTGATAACAACCATCGGCATATCTACCATACGATTGCCGTGCATCGACCAACGCTGGACGGTCTCGGTAGTAAAATCGAAGTTGTATCCGTTATCGATAGTCACACCTTCAAGTACAGTCTTGATATTCTGTAATATCCGCTCTCTAACCGTTTCCATCAGATCTTCCTCAATGCCTTTTCGATAGATTTATTTAAAATATCTATCCGGTAATTCACAAGGCCGTCCCATGTCCGGTAAAAGCCAAGTCGCGGTTTTATCCGAACTTGTCGTTTTAAAACGTAAAGCGGGAGTATCTTCTCTGATCCCCTTTTTATCCGGGCAAGAAAAGTTTTACCTTTGGATTTAATCCAAATCGGACGAACATTCTTCAATTCTTTGGGACGTTTGTAACGAGCTCTCAACTTGCCAGACGGCGTAAACATTTCCGTTCGCGCCGATAGCGGTACCGCAAGACGCTTGCCGCCGGGATCCCTGACCGTTCCTCCGGTTTCATGCAGTTTGGCGATCTTCGATTCCGAAAACACCTCTATCCCCATGCCTTCAATCTCCGGAGCGACAAAAAATACCCGTTTGAACGTGCCGAAAAGACCGTGACCTGACGCGCCTCGCACGCCCGGGGGGCCCTGCAACTGCTGTTGCCTGAACCTCTTTAAGAACCCTTTGCCGATACGATCCAGCCCGTCCGCCAGCTCGAATTTAAGAACGCGTGGCGCGATCTTGAGCGCTCTCTCGAGCGCTCTTGTATCTATCTCTGTCGTTAACTGAACCATACCTACCACCCCACCATTAAATGCCACAGACCTTCATCCCTGCTGGTAACCTCATTGATTCGCGCTTCTTGCTCTATATCTTCCGAATCTTTAAGCCATACCCGGTCGTCCTTTTTGTTTATAGCGGTAACACCTTGTTGCGCGTCGTTTGCGATGTATACTTCGGCCTGCCTTTTGAGCGACCGGTACACGTTTTCTTCGGCCGGTGAAAGTTCATATCTAACAACAACGGCTTTAATCACCCTCGAAACCGTTCCCGATAAATACGTGATCTCCTCCGCGAATTCTTCAGAGTTCAAAAACACCGACGCGCCGTCTTTCTGTATTTGTTCTTTTAAACTCATTTGTCAAATGACCTCACAAGATAAAACGCTAAACTGACAAGCCCTCCGCCGACACTGATCACAGAGATATAAAAAATGCCTTGCTTGAATTTACCCGCCCATTCGGAACTGTCTTTGACCAGCGGCATAAACTCATCCATCTTGTCTTTAATCTGCGCGATAGTTTTTGACAGCCCGTTATCAATACGGTCTTTGATGTGTTTAACGTCGCCTGAAAGTTCCGTAAACCGTATATCGCCTTCACGGAGTTTCTCCTCGTGTTCCCTTAATTGCGCGCGAATATAGTCGCCGCTTTTATCAAGCGCTTCACGTTTTTCTTTACATGTTTCTTTTGTTATAAAATCCGAACTCATTCGGCCCCTCGTGTAAAAAGAGGGGGCATTTAGCCCCCTCTCAGTTTAGGCAATCTTCAAGAGATGAGCGAAATACGGATCGATAACCATCTCATCCACATGCTGTCGCACGCGGAAGATATCGCTTCGTATCTCCTCTGCCCTGTACTGCTCGACAACCGCGTTCTCCGGGCTATCCGACACCCAAAGAAAAGTCCTGCCAAGCCCGGGCTGTGAAAGATCCTGCCCGTCGGACATCACCAGCGCGAGAAGAGCGTATGTATCGCTCCAGATGTCGCCGCTGACAAAGGGTTTTCCCTCTTTGGCAGTATTGCGTATCGCTTTACCTTCGAAGATGTACTTGATCCCGAAGAGATCCGCCAGAGCCGTACGTACTTCTTCGTCGGTAGGCCGCGCCGTATACTTGATGAGATCGATGATCTCGGTATTCGACTTTAGCCGCTCGATGTTTGTTGAGCTCAATACCAAAGCGTTCGGCATGATCCCGCAGTTCGCGCGCACCTTCGCCTTGGCGTCCCTAACCTGCTTGACGGCTTTTGTCGCAATGTCCGACCAAGGGTTCGCCGCGTAATCCGTATAGAGCGGCGATCCCGTAAAGACGCTTGTATCGAACAATAGATCCGCGATACGCTTTTCCTGCGCCTGCAGTACCCGGCGTGTCGTGATCTTGGTCGTTACAAGTTCCGCGTCGAAATCACTGGCGTACATCGACCGTTCGCTGTCGTCGAGCGCGCCTTCAAGCCCGTGTTCCTGACAGTTGTACGATTTGTCCTTCGCGCTGAACCCGTCACGGTTGTAATTGCCGCGTGTCGCGCGTTTCGTATCAGCGTCCCGGGTGATACTTTCCCTTGTGATCGCGGGGAAAACAGATTTTTGTTTCTGTGTCCTGAATATCGGCAGAACCTTCGTGCCGATAAACTCGTTCTCCTGATCAACATATTCCATAACAGCTACCCCAAGATCCATTCTCGGCGTTGCTCTTGTTCCTGAATATTCAACTCCCATGGCTTATCCTCCTCGTTTAGCTTATTTTTATTACCGTTACAAAAACGTCGAAACTTGCTTCGGCGCTTGCCAAGACTTTTAACGCGGAACCGGCTTCCAGTTCATCCGTCTCAGCGATTATCGTCCCGCCGGGAACGATAGTATCATCGGCTGTTCCCTTAGCTTTATTCGCGGTGATATCGTTGGGCGTGGTTTCACCGTCCTGCAACTTGATGTTCGCGGCGGTCGTGTCTCTTGAAATCAGTTGCCAGTCCACTATTTTGCATTTGAACGGCATTGACTCCACTATTGCGACTGCCGTTGTAGCATCGGTGATACCGGTTTTGGCGAACACGACCGGAATAGCCCCGTTGTCATTCTCCGGAACTACGGCTACACTTGCGCCGTCGATATACGATGCTACCCCGTTATTGAACACCCCCTCGATGATCTCACCATCCGCGCTGGCGGCTTCTAACGCCGTCCCTATGGCGCTTCCTACTGCAGTATCGGCAACTTTTCCGTCGTTTGCCCCGTACAGCGTCGCCCCGACCGCGAAAGCTTCTCCCGCGCTCAGCTTAAACGTTCTGCCCGCGGACTTTAGTGCCACCGTGACAAAATCGTTCTGCAACGTTTTTGCCGCGGTAACACCGATGAAATCTTCACCCGCATCAGCATATTCAACCTGAGTTCCGCTTCCCGCGCTTAACTTAACCCGGCGGTATGCCTCAAGATCCTCTCCCGCAACAAACGCTTTTAATCCTAAATTTTCCTGTGACATCTTGCTCCTCCTTATTTTTTTTGAGCGGTTGCCTTGAGCGCCTCTGTCATGCTTCCGCCGTGTTCTTTCTGATATACCCCCGCGCGTTCCAGATGTGTCATCTGTTTCTTGGCCGGTTCTTCTTCATCGTCCGGGCCCAATGGCGGGATGGACGCTTTCTGCAGACCCTCGAGCTGTTTATCCTGAAACTTGATAACCGCGTTCTCGAAAGTCGATCCGTTCTCGATCGCTTCAACGGCAAGGTCGCCCATGTCTTTGAACACTTTCGATTTCTTCAAGATCGATAACGCCCGTTCGCGCTCTTTGCTTTCACCTTCTTCAACTCCAAGCGCGTAAATAGAGTTGTAAAGGCCGGAATGTTCCTCCTTAAGTTTCTCTAACGTAATTTCATCTGGCATTTTCTTTTCCTCCTTGTTTTTGTTTGAACCATACCTTTCCAAAAACGAGATGACCTTTTCAACCGATTCGGGCTGGCTTAAAAATCTGTCCAAAAAAGACGTCATCTCCGCTGACGGCCGGACGCTCTCCGAAAAGAACGGTATCCCGAAAAGGCCGTTATTTGCCGCTGGATCATCGACAACATCCACCGACATGAGTTTCTTGACACGGATAAAAGGCGGTAAGTCTTCGCCGTCTTTGGTTTTCTCTTCGCGGAACTCCTCATCCCAGTGGACAACCATCGAAGAACCGAACGCGTCAGGGTCGCTCTCGGCAAGATTCATGACATAACCGGCAAGGTCCCCGTCCGGTGTTTCATGCGCGGTCGAATCGATATGCAGGTCCGCACGGACAATATCGCCGTCACGCCTGAATTGTTTTGCCCTGCCCAAGAAAGTCCCGAGCGCGGTATTTGACATGTTCGGATGACCGAACCTCGATTTGACTCCGGATCTAACCTTGTTGCCCAGCTCAACAACCGAATCAAGCGCTATGTCATCGAACTCACCCCTTTCGTCATGAGTCACCCCTTTGGTTACAACAGCGAACCCTTCAATAATTTCTTCTTTGCGGTTAACGCGCACACCTCCGCCCCGCGCGATATCAGCTCTGAAATAAATATTTTTATTTGCCATTTCTCACCTCTTTTAAATCGTTTATTGATATGTCCAGCTCAATCGGCATCGACATCCGGCTTCGTGTCTCCATTAGGATCCTCTTCGTTTTCTTCGCCGGTGTTTTTCTGCTTTTCTTTTGCTTTGTTTTCATCTTTAACCTCAAGTCCGAGTTTTTTCATCTTTTCCTGCTCACGCTTACGCTGTTCAAAACTCTCTTCCCAATCTTTGCCGTCCTGCGCGTATAGATCCGAATACGTCACGATGCCGTTTCTTAAACCCACCTCGGCGGCCTGTGCTTCTTTAAGCGGATCTACCCATTCCCAGCCCGGGGCGATCCATGACGCGCCTGCCCAGCGTTGTCTTTTTTCATAAAATGTTCCTGAAGATATTTCTCGTTTTAGATATGCTTCTTCCAATAACATGTCCCAGACCGGCTGGCAGAATTTCTGCGCCAGCCATTCCTGACGCATCCTGAAATACCGCCGCGCTTCCAAAAGAGCCGCCCGCGCGCTTGAGTAATTTGTTTTCGAGAAATCCTTGGCCACAAGTTCATACGGAAGGCCTAAGGCCGCGGAGATGGCCTTAAGGATGCGGTCAACAAATGGTTCGAAACTCGATCCCGGACGCTGGGGATTAAACGACGTGATGCTTTCACCCGGCATAAGGTGCTTGATCATGCCCGGCTCAAGACTTTCTATGAATTGCCCGGCCGTATTCTTTTCATAAACACCGCTTGAAGATATATCCATGGACGCTTCTGAAGTAATAAAAAGAGAGAAGCACGCGGCGATCCTCGCGGCCACGAGTTCGGCTTCCGCGTACTCCCCAAGATCTTTGAAATATGCAAGTACAGGCGCGAAGAACGGCACCCCGCGCGTCTGGCCCGAGCGCAAAACATAGTAGAGATGAAATACGTTGCGTCTGCCGTACTCGTTAAACGCCGGTATCTCTAAATAGTCCTTTTCTCCGCTCTTAGCAAAACGTATATCCCCGGGATGCGTTTTCTGAATGAAATATGAAACTGCCTCACCTTTTTCTCCTATGCGCACGCCGGATCGGATCGATTTATCCCCTCTTTTATCCGGCGGGGTATCCAATCTGTCAGACTCAATGATCTGTAATGCCGTTTTGTACGGCCGCGCCGGATCATCAATCAACATCGGTACGATCAATGCTTCGCCGTTCTCCAATATTTGCCGGTCGACAAGCTGTTGTATCTCATAGAAATCCATACGCCTGCCCGCGTCAGCGTATGGTACCCACCTTTTCCATACCCGTTCCGCGTCTTTCTGAAATCTCCCTGCCGCCTCTTCGTCTATTTCAAGCTCTTCTTTATCAATTCGGGACTGCGGGCGAATGCCCGATCCGACCACATTCACGGTCATGGTTGAAGTAATACCTGAAGCATGCGCGTCGTTACGGTTTAAATCACGGCTCCGTTCGCGTATGTCTTTAAGCTCCGGCAGTAAGTCAGCGTCGGCAGAACCGCCGCCCGGGATCCAAGACGACCTGAGCCGGTCGCGGGAAGCGCCCCTGTATGAGCTAAATGATCTTGTAACTTTTATAGCCTCGCGATACATACGCCTTTTAAGTCCCGCGCGCGGGGAGAAGAATGAAACAATGCCGTCTAAACTGTTGGATAATTTTTCGGTTAATGGTGTTTTCATGACGGCCTCCCGAAGGAAGCGTATGTGGTTGTCCCGCCGGATCCCGCTATCTCACGACGCAATTGATCACGCCATTTTATGAGCCCCGGCAGTTCCGAACGCTGAACGGTCCGCCCGGCAATCGAATACGATTGAACAGCGCCATTATTTATGAAAGTGTTAATGGCGATCTCAACGTTTTCGAGCATTTCTTGTTTTGTGGGTGCGGCCATTGTTCTCCTTAAAAGCCCAATAAAAAAGCCCGTTCCAGCTGGTGCACCAGAACGAGCTTTTTAAAATCTATTGGGCGCTAAAACGGTGATCAGCCGTTTAGCTTTTTATCTTCTACAAGTATGATATAATTAATTCGATTTTTCAATGGGGTCGATACTACAAAATAGTACGAGGATAAAATGGCCGAATATAAGAAACAACATTATGTCCCAAGGTGCTACTTGAGATTTTTTTCAAATGACCAAACAAATAAATTAATCAATTTATACAACATAAAGAACAATCGCTGTATTAACAACGCTCCCCTAAATGACCAATGCTATGAAAAATACTATTATGGCAAAAACCCAGAACAGGAAAAAAGGTTGTCAAAAATTGAAAGCGCGGCTACATCTGCAATAGAAAACATCCTTAAAAATGGACGCTTGCCGAAAGTAAACAGTGAACAACATCTCGCATTGATTCTTTTTATTTTATTACAAACAGCCCGAACCCCCTCTGCGGAATCGGATTCCATTTGTTCGTTTACTTCTCTCATAAAAGAACTGCTTATTTACGGAAATCCACAACATAAAAAGGCGATTAAAGAAGCAACAATAAGAATGTCAAACATGCCGTCAATAAATGTTGCTTCCGCCATCAGATCAATGTTCTTATTGTTTGATTTAAAATACAAACTCTTTAGAAACCGTTCCCATGAAGGTTTTATAACTTCAGACCATCCCGCTGTAAAATATAATTTTTTATACGAAAAGAGGAAAAACCATTTAACAAAAACAGGCTTTGCTACTCGTGGTCTTCAAATATTCATACCCATTTCTTCTCGATACTGCTTGATGTTTTATGATGGCACTTCTTATAAATTTGGTTTTCTGCGGCAAGATACTATAGATGTAACAAAGCCGGAAACCGTAGACTCAATAAATTGTTTGCAACTGATAAATCGACCAAAAAATATTTATTTTGACAACATGGTTTCGTCGTCTTATGTTCAAAATATAGTTTCATCTAATCAAGGGTTGTTGGCTGACAGCAAATTTACTCTTAAAAAACACCCACAAGGTTTCTATCTTCATGAACAAACCAAAGATTTTAATCTTAAAATCCCTACCATCAGGATTATTCCCAATGCGCGTAAAGCAATAAAGACGTCTGATATACGTAACCCAGAATTATTACGACTCAATAATATGCTTTTTGATAACGTTGACAAGCAAAACAAAAAATAGGCTTTTCCTGTTTTATCCCTCAGTTTCTACACTTTTAAACTTCTTCCCACACCCACGACACACATGATATCGTACCGGCAGTCGGCTCACATAGCATCGAACATCTTTGCTTTGGCATTTCGGGCAACGTAACGGGATAAACGTAACTCCGCACTGATCATCGTCTGCCGGAGTGGTCTCTTTTACAGGCTCATCTTCTTTAATCCAATTTTTGTATCTTTTTATCCATCGCCCCATTAAATCCACGATCCCTTTGTTTTGCGGAGCCAACTCTCACGGTTCTGATCTTCCGTAACGACCTTATGAACACGCGGCGCGTTCTCCCGCCGCATGTTAAGGGCCCTTATAATATCCGCGGCCGCGAGCGCGTACACTTCGGCGTCCAGATAGTGATTAGCCGCGGATTCCTTCTTTTTCTGCCAGACCTCTTTGGCTTTGCCGGTTGTTCGGTTACGGACAAGTACTTTATGCTCTGAAGTAAACTGCGCAAGATACTCATCACCGGGATTCCTGAAGATATGCCACTTACCCGGATTCTGCGACGTAACAAGGCGGTTCATCTTGTCTTTATACTGAGTGACGTTCAGATTCCAAAGCACAAGCCCTCCTGAAATGACCGCACCTGTACGTGAATTGATATCAATCTTGTTCGCCCTGTAGAACCGGCCGCCGGTAATGTCCTCAAGCCCTTTGATCGCCTTTGCCTTATCCGGCCATTCGCGGCAAAAACGATACACCTCGTCCGTCCGGAAACCCGAATCGACACATGTCATGTAAACGCCCAAAGCCTCGCCTGACCTTACCCGGCTGTATTCTGTTTTAAATATACTCTCGATGATATCTTCCCAATATTCAACCCTGTCGGCCCGGATAAGCCACGACTCTTCGTAATAACCCCAACCGCGAATAACGTAATAGAAATGATCTTTCTGCACATCAACACCGGCCGTCAGCACCAAGACCTCATCAGGAACAACGCACTGATCATAATCACGCGCAAGATTCCGCACCTTATCGACTGTTGTCTCCTCAATCTTCTCCTCCCAGACCTCGGCAAGCCAAGAATTAACGAAATTCATCAAAAGCTCAACGTAGTCTTTTGATTTCATAAATTCAGCCGCTATATCGCTCCACGTGAGCCACGGTGAATATAGCGAACTTACCCAAAAGCCGCGGTTACGATTATGCCCATTTTTATCTGCTATCCATTCACCTGCTATCATCATTTTTTGTTTATGAATATCATCTATACGCTTTTTACAGTGGATGCATTCATACCAAGCAAGCCGGTTATTCTTGATCTGTTCGGCTGATGTTTCTTCTTTCGGCCATTTGATCTGTCCGAAAACAAATACCTGCCTTTTCCCGCAATGCGGACACGGCACATAAAACCTGCGTTGGTCGGATTTATCGTATTCGCGGAAGATGTATCCCTCGCGCGTGGTGGGTGTGGAAACTTTAACCGTTTTTTTGTTCCAAAAGGTTTTCTGTCTCTCAGAAGCCAGCTTGATAGGATCCGCTTCCCGGCCCGAAAACTTCGGGTATTTGTCTACCTCGTCCAAAAAAAGATACCGGATCGGCCGCGAGGCAAGGTCCGCAGGGCTATTCGAACCGGCAAAATAAAGTATCATTCTGTCGAAATGATATTCGAGTTTTGTAATGTCATCGGCATTTGCCGGGATATAACGGTTTAAGACCGGCGAGCACTCTATCATCGGCCGGACGCGGTTATATGACACGCTTTTTGCGTCATCCGCGCGCGGTGAAACCATCAGTGTCGGCCCCGGATCCTGATCGATAATAAACCCAAGCATGTTATACATCGATTCAGTTTTTCCGACCTGTGACGCCGCCATGACCGTTATCTCATCAACATATGGATCCGTAAACGCGTCCATGATCCCCTTAAGATATGGCGTGCGCGCTGTCGACCACTGGCCCGGCTCCGCTGACGTTTTCACATCAAGCCGCCGGAATTGATCCGCCCATTCGCTCACTGTTATCTTGGCGGGTAATACCCACTCAACGGCCCCGTACGGTACAACTGTCTTAAGTATTTCTCTTCCCAGTTTTATTGGCATTCTGTTTCCCCGCGAATTGGTCGATTATGTACCTTATTTCCTGATCCAGAATTTCACACACAACCTTCGGATCCTGCTGATAAAGCTTCGGCGCGATATGTTTCGGCAACCTTAAAAATCCGGCTTTAATGCCCCTGATCTGATTCTTCACGATGGATACGTGATCTTCGAACGGTATAACCTCGCCTTCTTTCTGTTTTAGTTCTATCTCGCTTAGTTTCGCGCGATTCTTCCGGTATTCCTTGTCCCAATAGTCCTTGCCGTTGTCCTCTTCCGATCCCTGCTTCTTGTAAAACCATTTGAAAACATCCCCGACCTTAAACCGCGCGATCTCCCCGGACGCGTCCCTGAATACCGGCATACCCTGCTGAACATACCGCCTGATCATCCGCGGGGATTTCTCGAGATACACACATAAGGTCGGCAGATCTACCGTTCCATCGATGACTCCTGTGTGCCGCTGTTCCGATTTCTCGAACTCCTCAAGCTCTTTGAGTTCTTTCGACGACAGCGACCCGCGGCCCAGCTTTTCGACAATGGCGATATAACGTTTCTTCTTGGCAATATCAACAAGGTTGCGGTTCTTTTCATCCATTACTTTCCCTTATAGCTTTTTTGCCTGTAAATTCCTCCCAGCGTTTCACCGCCACATCACAGAAGACCGGCTCGATCTCCATGGCGAAAACCCTCCGGTTCAGCCTCTCCCCCGCGATAATTTGCGATCCCGAACCGGAAAACGGTTCATAACAAACATCCCCGGGCACAGTATGAACCCGCATAGGTATGGCAAAAACCTCGGTCGGCTTTACGGTCGGATGATCAAGTCCCGGATTGCGTTTCTTCCCTTCCCAGTCCAGTTCCCATACGTCGGTATGATATTCCGGCGTTTCGGGATCTCCCGTTCTTAAAAATCCAACCGTCCATACAGTTCCGATCGCCTTATTTTTTGGCTTATAATCCGGCTTATTCCCTTTCACCCACATCAAAAGACACGGCTCATGCCGCCACGAATAAAACGAATAAGTCAAAATGACGCATGGTTTGACCCAGACAATCTCCTGATGAATCAGAATCCCGATCTCCTTGCAAAGGCCCTCGATATCAGAACGCCGCTTTGAGGCGTGCCACATATAAAGTGCGGTCTTTTCTTTGATGAATCCAAGGCCCACGGTCAAAAACTTGCGCATGAAATCCACCGCGTCCGGAATGTCGATCTCGTGATAGACGTTCGACCAGTCCCGGCCGCCGTTAGGCCTGTCGGCTCCGGTATAGTCTACGCAATACGGCGGATCCGTGGCGAACAAACTTGCTTTGTGGCCGTCCATAAGCCGTGCGACATCAGTCTCGCTGGTAGAATCCCCGCACAAAAGCCGGTGATCGCCCAAAATCCATAAATCGCCTTTTTGGGTAATAGTTTCTTTTGGCGGCTCCGGGATATCATCCGGAAGGGTCTTTCCGCTTCCCAAATTTTCCACGCCCATATCCCCGACACTTTCCCGTAAACTCTGAAGACGCAGATTGAGATAGTCATCCGCCGCCTCTTTTCGCAACTTTTCCAAAAGCGGGATAAGCGCGGCCGTCCACTGTCCGGCGATCTCGCTATTATTAAGCGTCACGTTCATCGCCTGCTCTTGGATCTCGTCAAGATCGACCATAATAGCCGAAACCGTTTCCACACCGTCCGATTGCAATACCTTGTACCGCTGATGCCCGGAAACAATCCTCATGTTCCGCTTATTAACGATTAAAAGATCCACATACCCAAACTTCTCCAGACTGTGTCTGAGACCCGCGTAAGCCTGCTCTGTTATCTCGCGGGGGTTGTACGGTGCTGGACTTAAATCCGCTACCCTGACTTCACTAATTTCCGGTTTAACATTGATTTTTGCCACGATTTTCTCCTTTTTTATGTGCCTTCATGTCCATCAAAAAGCCCTTTTTAAATCCTATCTAAACTTGTTTTTGCGGCATCTATTCGCCTATTTCCCAATAAAAACGGTCATTTCCGTCATTTTTATGATAAACATTTAAAATCTCAAAAGTGATGGACATGGACATCGTTTTTTAAACCTGTAATCACTGAAGGCTCGCGCCTCGCCCGACCCTCACCCGACACCCCCTTCCAAGGACCCGTAAACCTTCTTTTAAACACAAACCCCGAGTTATCCACAAATCCACAACCTCTACTACTAATTTTTGATAGTTATCTCTTGTTATTATCTTTTGTTAGGGTGACACCCTTGTCACTACTTCTGGTGACACCGGTGTCACCACTCCGGTGACAGGGCTGTCACCGGTGACATCAGTGTCACTACTTGATTGTGGATAACTTTTCACCCCGGCGATATTGAGTAATTTATAAATGTTCGGCTTCCCCTTCTTTCGTTCTATCGCAATAACCTTCAAAAGCTCCAATCGTTTAACCGCGCGCATAATTGTCCGTCTGGATACTCCGCAATGATATGCCAGCGTAGTAACAGACGGAAAACAGTCTTGCGCCTTATAATTAGCGTAATAACAAAGCCATGAATAAACAGCAACGCCCATGGTACCGGCGCCTTCCGAGATAAGCCTTAATGCCGCCTTATCTATCCAAAGGAATTTGCCGTCGCGCAGATCCCTGATGTCGAACTTTTCGTTTCCCATGGAAAACCTTTTCAATATGAAATAACCTCATACCAAGCCATGTTGCCTTTGAGGTTCCGCCGGATGCATTCTTCTTTGTCGATCTTCCTCACGATGCCTTGCAAAACAAAATCCCTGATCGTCCTCTCGGCGCGCAAATAATAATTATTGGTGCCGAAAGATATGACCTCGGCCTTTGAAAAGGTCTTGGTTTGCCTGCACCAGCGTAATAGCCGTTCTTCTTTTGATAAAAATTTATCTGTCTGCTCAATCATTTTCACCTCCTCGTCAATTCATCTGGCCCAGCTGATCCAGCCCCACAAAGCCAAGAAAAAGTACACAACAAACAGAAATGACTGAGCGTATAAACGTTTCCGGAAATCGATCACTGCCCATGAGGCGTTCGTAAACATCCATACCAGAAACCCGGCCGGATCTTTATTCACGTTTAACACAACCCCAAAAATAGACAGGCCCGCGAGCATCCACATCACCAGCTCTTTGAACTCTTTCGCATCCTTGCCGAACGGCCGGTTGGCTTCGATGAGCCTGCGCCGGTTGTACCAGCTCAACTTTCTGTATACGCTCTTCCATCCCTTATTAACTTTCATCGGGCCTTCCCTCCTTCCTCTTGGGTACTCTTTCAACGATAAATAATTCTTCGCCGATTTCTTCGGTAGCGCATTCGGTAAACACGCTCGCAAGAAGCGCTCCCACATCGTCGGTAACATGAATGATCACGCGGTGGCCGGACATAAGAAACGAACCGTCCATCTTTACCCGGGCTTTTCCGAAAACACCGCGCGCCGCTCGCACAGCCGATTCCATCTGTTCCTGAATCAGCTGTTTATCGATCCTTTCATCAAATTCGAACTTATACACGAACTCCATGTAATTCCTCCTCTCTGATCACCTCAGATACTCTTCAAGCCCTACTTTTCTAAATACTTCACGAATTCGTTTGATCTCATCCTGAAGGGTAGTCCGCGGGATATTCATTACGTCTCCGACCTTCACCTGACTCATCCCTTCCGACAAATACCGGCATATCTGCTTCTGCCTGAAAGAAAGGTTGGCCGTTGCTTTCGACATCGCCTCAGGAAGATCCGCCGCCGTTATTTTTATCGTTGTCTGTTCTTCAACCATCAGTATTCTCTCCTTCGTGCTGATCATTTTTTCGTCATCATCCATCGCGTCAAGCGATTCACTCTCATATGAAACTCTTCGTTTATTCGCGGCTCTTCTGCGTATAAGATCGGCTATTTTGTTACGTGTGACCCTGTTAAGGAATGTGCGCTCGGATGCCCCTGACTCGGAACGATACTGCTCTTTCATGAAAAACCAATGAATCAAACATTCCTGCAAAAGATCTTCAATTCCTTCTTTCCGAAGACTCGCGTAGTCGCGTTGCGCGCCCTTGACAGAACAAAGAATCTCCCGCAATTCCCACTCCTGAAATAATCCGCGATAGTTTTGACTAATTCGGACACCTCTTTTCTTGAAGGCGTCCGAAAAGTTTTTTTATACGTATCCGAATTATTAATATCTTTTCCTTGTAAGCGGTTTGCATCCCGATAATTCATCTGGCGTCGGCTCTCTTTTTAATATTCCTGTTAGCACCGCTTTCACGGCCTCAAAGATTCTTTGATTCTGTTTCCTCCGCTCCTCGCCTTCTAAAGGCTTGTCCGGATAAACAAGAACGAATCCTTTTTTGAACCGCTTTCCTAAGTTTGAATTTTGCCGGTCGCCCATAATGCTCCTCTATTAGCTACATACGCAGACTTTCCGAAACCTGCCGGAAAAAAGTTTTAAATTGAAAATATTTCCGTCACCCTGCCGGAAATCTGCGTATATAGATAGAAAGCAAGCATCTGTGATCCCCGACCTTAAGCACCCTAAGCCCTTGTTATAGCTTGACTTGGGATGCCTTCTATTATAGGGTTGGGTCGCATTGCGAAAAACGAATTCGAAAGGATGTTATGGTTCCGATCATTAAATCAAAGGAAAAGAAAAGATTCGTGATCTACACCCGGTGCTCGACCGACGATCAGGCACAAGGTGATTTCACGACATTGGACGCGCAGGCGCATCACTGCAAAAACATGATGGACGCCTTCGGGTATGAGCTGGCGACGAAGTTCGGCAAAAACGGAGTTATTAACGATGACGGCTATTCAGGTAAAGATTTAAACCGGCCCGGCATACAATCCATTCTCGAAAATATCCACAAACAAAAAAACAAAGCGTTCGACGGTATTATATTTTTCAGGCTTGACCGGCTGACCCGTAACCCGCGTGACCTTTACAGCATGATCGACCTTTTCAAAGAAAAAGAGATCGATTTTCTGTCGGTACGCGAGAACCTTGACAGCTCAACGGCCATAGGCCGCGTGGTTATCGGTATTATCGGGTTATTATCGGCGTTTGAAAGAGAACTAACAGGTGAGCGCGTTAAGGCGTCGGCGATCGCGCGGGCTCGGCAAGGCAAATGGGTAGGCGGAAAAACCCCGTTCGGATACAAACTCGTAAAGAACGGCGCGCCGCTACCGAACGGCAGGCAACCTCATAAAATCGAAATAGACGAGCCGTTGGCGCCTTATCTAAAAACCATCTATGAAATGGCCGCCGATAACCGCACCTTAAGCGAAATAGGAAATTTCCTTTTGAATCATAAAGTACCGACAGCAAAAAGTTCAATATGGAGGAAACAAACCGTGGCTAAAATCATCAAAAACCCCTTCTACAAGGGCGTGATCGCCTATGCCGGAGAAAAACACAAAGGCCATCATCCGGCGATCGTCGAAGAAGATCTCTGGGAGGCGGCGAACCGAGCCATAACATCAAAACTGCCGAAACACCGGTTCACCAAAAAAGCTAAAGACTATTTCCCGCGTTTGAAAAGGCTCGCGCGATGCGGCAAATGCGGAAGCTTTTTTGTCACTTCGCTCGCGCGCGGACAGGGCGGTAAGGCTTATTACTATTATGAATGCAGTCGGGCTCGGCAGAATCTGGGCTGTGACGCCAAACGCATATCCGCCTCGGCGTTCGATCAAGCCGTGATCGACTTTTTCAGAAGAGCGTCAACCGATCAGCAGGTTATCGTTGAATCTATGGTAGACGCGGTTAAAGACAGCACGGTAAAGGTCAACGTTCTTGATAAGGAAATCACGTCTATTCATGAAGAATTGAACAAAAACAAAAAAGCCGCCGAAGAACTGTTGAATCTGGCTATCGAAAAAACTATATCCAAAGGGGTAACTTACGCCAAGAAAATGAACGTTCTGGAGCAGGAAATAGCGGCTTTGGAAGCCCAGCTCTCAAAAGTCGAAGCTCAAAGGCAAGCCGCCGATATCTCAATGAATTCAGGCCAATACCTATACGAAACCCTGCGATTCGCCATGCAATATCTGGATGAGGCCCCTTGTGACGCCCAGATCGCCCTTCTGAAAGCCCTTGTAAGGGTTATCGACATCTATGACGATCATGTCATGATGCGCCTGTATGTGGGCCAACCGCTGGATGAACTACCCTGCCGTATAGACCCCGAAAAACAAGGAACTCTGCCCGATACTAGTGACATTAGTACCGGACAGAGTTCGCCTGGTCGTCCACTTTGGCGGAGAGGGAGGGATTCGAACCCTCGGTAGGGTATAACCCCTACGACGGTTTAGCAAACCGTTGCCTTCAGCCAGCTCAGCCACCTCTCCGCATTTCTAAGTTACTTAATCTGAAGGACTTACGTGTAACAACTGTTTCTCTAACAATTCGATAGAACCCTGTGGTGCTTGTTTGGTGCTTATAATCGTCTCCATCATACTCCCCAAGGTGTCTACGGACTTAGCTTTATGCCCTTGGGATAGATGGGAATACCTCATTGTCATCTTTATGTCCTTATGCCCCATCAGTTCCTTTACAGTCATAAGGTCTACCCCGTTCATCACAAGGTGACTTGCGAAGGTATGTCGTAGGTCATGCCAACGACAATGTGTGATTTTAGCACATCTTATCGCTTTTGAGAAGATTTTATCTACATTTTTAGGGAAGACTATTTCTGTATCGTAATGTTCTCGTAAGTTAATAAGTTCCCTCTTTACTACTGCGTTCATAGGACACATTTTAGGCTCATTGTTTTTTGTCTTATGAACATATATGATGTTGTTCCTAAGGTCTATATCAGACCACTTCAGCCGCATCATCTCACCTCGTCTCATACCAGTGTTAAGTGCCGTAAGTACTGCTGCCTTGAGGTATGGGTCACATACTTGTAATAACCGTGCTATTTCCTCTCTCTCCAAGTAACGGACTTTAACATTGTTCTCTCTAAGATGTTTTATAGTATCAAGAGGGTTCTTTTCAGCATAACCCCATTCGATAGCTTTTTTAAAGGCGGTCTTCATTATAGTGAGATATCGGTTCACCGTGGATGGTTCAATGCCTTCCTGAAGTTTGTGCTTCTTAAAATCTTCTATATCATAAGGTTTGATTTCATCAAGGTATTTACCCCTGCCTAGTACATCCGCGGCTGATGTAAGCCTTTGTACATCGTCTTTCCAAGAGGATTTGTTGGGTTTGGAGTATGTTTCGAGGAATAGGGTTATAAAGTCTATGAGTTTAATGCGTTTTACTTTGCTTTTATCGAGGAATTTCCCTTCGGCTATTTCTGTTTTCCGTTTGGCAAGTACTGTTTCAGCGAGTTTCTTGTTGGGTCCTATAGTTTCCCGTGTCTGTCTACCATCCACATAGTAAGATATGCACCAAATACCCTTTCTATCTTTTCTTTGGTAGACTCCTTTCATTGTTCCCTCCCTTACCCTGACGCCAAAGCCTCCAACACCATAACAGTAAACTTCCAATAGACCTGTCTTCTTCTCTGGCATCTTTTTCTAATAGCTTCTTGTCCTCCGCTGAAACTCGGAAATTCATCTGCTTATCTTTACTCACAACCCCTCCTTTATATTGTATAGCATAAGCTATACATTGTCAACCCCGTGCTAATGATTTCTCTTTATCACTATACACGGGAACAGAGTGGGTTTCAAGCCATTCATTTATCTTGTTCCTGTCGAACCTTACCAACCTCCCAACCTTGATATAGGGTATTTTCCGCTGGCTAATCCACGAGTAAATAGTGTTAACTGATACTCCCAGTATCTCTGCCAGTTCGTGGATGTTTAAGCGTTTTTCCATCTTAAATGTTCCTTCTGCGGCACATTGACTTACCTTTTCCTTTCAATAAATTTCTCAGATGGTGCCTCTTTTTCAAACTTCTCCGCTATCTTCATCATCCCACCCGCTAATACATCCCGCATACCTCTATACTGCTGCGACAACTTCGCCTTTGCTGGTGTTCTGAGCCACTTGTTCTTGAGTTTCTTTTCAAGTTTACCAAGCTTCTGCATAGGCTTCAGATACCACTCCCAGACCATATCCCCTCGGCTCAACTGGCTCATATAGTACAGCCCGTGACAATGCCTACACAGGTACTTATCCCTACCTTCTGGGCAGTACAGTGTCTTCACTTGCCGATGGCACCTGTTGCAGAGGAAATACAGCATCACCCCGCCAAAATAACATCGCTTGGGATTGAAAAATAACTTATCCTTAACTTCATAGAGCTGTTTTGTCGTTCTGTTTATGAAACTTGCCGTGATATGTACAGGCTGGGCAAAGTACAGTTCATTACTTCCCATTTGAGTTTTCGCCTTGATATCCTGCACAGTTACCTTAGCACTATATTCAATCACCCTGCCCACCGTTATCTCCTTAATCTCAAAGTTAATTATTCTTTTCTTCGGGGTTTTCTTGAGTTTCTTCTGGTTTATCAACTTCCTCAAAGATAGCTTTTCTCACCTTTTTCCCATCCCTTTTAAGATGGACGTAGAGTCGCCTTCTATACCTAAACCATCCCATAGCGGAATCTAACTCCTCTTCATCACAGTCAAACTCTTCTTTCCAAACTTTACGAGTCTCGGGGAGTTTCAACTGCTGCTCGATAATTAACATATCCTCTTCAGTGAGTCCCCTTTCCCGTTTGTACAGCTCCAACAACCCCATAATGTAAATAACCTCTTGTGATTTGCACCCTATCCTGAATATTTTGATTACGCTTTCCATTTGGACCTCCTCCCGTTATAGACCTTGCGACCTACAACGTGCTTTGCAGGGGGCGTTGTTTTCGGACTGCCCCCACGTCCGCTCTCACTTCCAAGCTCCCCTGTTACGAGAAACACGGCAGAGAGGTAGGTTAACTAACTACCGCTTCTTCCTGAAGCAACGACACATACTCGAGTTCATCGCAAAAGGGACATTTAACGGGAAATGCCTCCTCTGCCTTGATTCCAACTGGAGTATCTTCACCAAGCAGATAAAAACTGTTCTCGCACTCAAAACACTGAACTTTCCGATACTTACTCATACTACTTCCTCCTTTTTGCGTTTAGCCTTCCATCCCACCATTCGTTCATCATTGCCCCTATTATAGAGGGGGCAAGTGAATGAACAGAAACAATGCAAGTGTTCATAGCCTTGAAATAAGCAAACAGTCCTTTTGAACGGTATTTCCTATATAAAATCGTATCTGTTCACTTCTGTTCACTTTCCATCTCAAATAGATGAACAGAACCATCGTTTAACTGTTCAACAACGTCCTGAACAGTTGAGTCCTTTATTCCCCATACTGCTGCCTTGCCGTTCTTCCCTTTTTTCTCAAAGATGGTGGTGTTTGCGAGTAGGATTCGTTTTACCTTCTCTTTACTCATCTTTGTGTTAGCAACAAGCTCCTTCACTGTTTTATCCCCCGAGTCCAAACTTGCTCTGATACTTTCAATACCCACATCACCTTTATCACCATCGAGCAACTCAATCCCTACAATTGCTTTTCCCGATTTGATTGAACGATAGAAGATATCTTGACGGTCTTGATACTTGTAGAAGCACCTAATATGAACGGCATCCTTCTTTTTGTTAAATTCAAGCCCTAGAAGAAAATCCCAAGCCGCATCTAAATCAGCCGACCCACTAAGCCAAGTTGCAGAATTTTCCTTGTTCCGACCTTCATTTTTGACACAATGATGAATTATCACCATAGTTATGTCATTTTCCCGCTGGATACGTTTCAACCCGTCAATAACTGGTCCTGTGGCGGAATTACTGTTAATATCCCTCCCCCCGACAATTCGTAGTAGGGGGTCGATAAACACTATCAGGGGCATTTCTTTCGGGTCCATATCCAAGATTTGTTTCACGTCCGCCTCAAGTCGAGAGATGTCTTCTGGGAATCTCATGGATTTTGCACTACTTAAAAGTAAACCTCTCCCCAATTCCCCTCCCGATAAATTCAACAACCCTTCTGCAACCTTATAATCCATTTCATCGAGGTTAATCATCAAAACCTTAGCTCGTTTAGCAGCATATCTACCAAGAACTTTTCCACCGTTTATTACCTTCACCCCAATCACCCTACTGAGTAAACTCTTGCCACCGTGAGGAGAACTGTTCCCTTTTGGGGGACCTGCAATGAACCCAAAACCTTTTTGCAATAAATCTTCAATCACCCATTCCTCTTCTCTCTTCTCAATATCATTTGCATCACGAAACCCGAATCCTTTTATTTTTTCCATATCCGCTCCATAAGTATAACTATCACTTGTTCCTAAAAATTATGTCCTTGAAATCCCGAACCGCTCGGGTAAATTCACGGGCATTAACCATCGCCTTCCCAGACCAATAAGAACTGGACAACTCCTCACACTCCCCCCTATTCTCGAAAACGAAATAGAAGTCCCCGTTCCCGTTAGGTTCGACTCTTAGGAAGTCCATACCTGCCGCTTCCAAGAAGGCGGCTTCCATCAAATCTTTTGTTTTTGTTTCATTTCTATTCATAGTTCCCTCCATAATTTCAGTCAACGTTTACTGTAATTGAATATGCAAAAAAACTCTCTATTCCTTAGTTATTGCTTGAACCCACTGCTCTACTAAAACAGGCATTGTAATTTTACCGTCTTTAGCTCGGGAAAGATTCTTCTTTAAATACTCTACCCCACTCTCCTCAAATTTTTTCTTGTAAGAAGCGTTCAAATTCATTAAAGACAATATCGCAGCTTGTTCTAAATCAAATGAACTTCTATCTCTTCCTCCCTGAGAATAAACTTTATAAAATGCATTGTAGGTTTGCTTTACCCAAGCCGTAAAAAGATTGAAGTGCTGCTGCCCGTACATCTGCTGAAATTTTGGCAGTTTAAACTTATCTCCTAATATCTTAATTTCTTCTAGAGTAAAACCAAGATAATTCTGCAAGAAATAATAAACCGCTAAATCTTTTAAAATGGTTTTGGGATAATATTTACATTTATCATAGGGAATACGTTCTGGAGGTGGTAACAATCCTAACTTCCGATAATAGTTAAGAGTTCTCCACGTGAGAGAAAGTCCATATTTCTTGCCCTGTTCAACAAAATCAGTAAGCGGCAGTAGTATTGTGTCGGGATATGTTTCCTCTTGCGACTTGATTTTCATATTCATCTCCTTTAAATATTCACTCAACGTATAGTGTAAGTGTATCATAAAAACCAACACTTGTCAAGTTCAGTAACTTTTTATATGCCGCTTTTTTTAGATAATGTTATTGGTTTTGCCATGCGATTTTGGAACAACGGAGTTTCGTTGTGGGAGAATTATCTTGCCAACCGCTTGAGTTCTCTATACTCTTCTTTGGAGGTTCTCCACCCTTTCTCATATGTGAATTTCACTGTCTGGGTTTCACCCCCCACACTTAAACTAACAGCAACCTCCTCACCCCCAACAAGATAGAATGGCATTACAACGTCAAATGTACCGCTAAAAATAGCCCCAGGCTCCAACGTAACTTTTTCTATATATCTGTCATTAAGAAACCTTATAGCTTTCCCCCTCTTTTCTTCCATAGCACTCGGGGAAGCACCAACCAAATCTGCAAAAGGTTCAAACAAAGCACCTATCAATCCAAATCTTTCCGAGGTGCTTCTAGCATCTTTAACATTTCTTTCCCCAAGTTTAAATGCAGCATCCATTACTTCTCTTTTAGACATCACATAACACGTTTTCCCCTCAACCGTAACTTTAATGTGGCTGGGGTCGAATTCGATAGGTATTTCTGACTCATTAGTTCCTGAAATAATTATGGCAAGCCTTTGATTCTCAAGCTGGACTTGAACGACATAATCCAATCCAGATATGTTGCCCCCGTTTGTGGTGGGTCTATAATACTGTCTATCCAAGTCTAGGGGTTTGAGAAATTCCTGAGTGAATATTTCTCGTCTTGAGAACCTATGTTTTTTTCTTTCATTCCTCACAAGTGCTGGTGTTATCATTTTATCCTTAACAAGATTGTAGATAATACCGTCAACATACGAAAGTAAATCCTTGCGAGAAACGGTTGAATATCCCAGACCTGACCATATCAGATTTTGGGTATTGGTATCATATATGCTAACAATGACTCCTATCACGTACTCTGGGACATAGTATCCACCTGATACTGTAGTTGTCGTAGTCGCAGTACCAGTCGTATCACTATTGGAAGTTGCATTAAAATTTATAAAGCTGCCCGTTCCAAAAGCCATTCCAGAAATATTTGAAGAGGTATCTGCTGAATAAGTAGTAGTTGAATATGCAGACGGAGGGATGTATCTTTGTCGAACATCATCAAAAATTAATGCCGTTACTACCAAATCCGCTTCCTCCATACTATCAACGTACTCGTACCCTTCTCTCTTTAGATGAAAGGACAGATTCTGCAATACATATATTTCCCTTAAAAACTCGGGGGTATCAGGCATACGAGAACTTATAACTGTGAAAGTCTTATAATCCATCAGGCTCGAGTTCCCCTCGGAAACTAAGATTGGTGATGCCTGTACAGAATTCGATGCTAAAAAGCACAACACCACTGTCAGCACTATAATCTTCTTCATTCCTTCTCCTCTTATACTCAAACAAATTATTTAGTCACCGTCATCATAGCCCCGATTAAAGCCCCTAAGACTGTGCTGATGATTGGATTACTTGTCATGGGGCAAGTGCCAGCAACACATTTACCGTAATATCCTATAGCAAAACCGATACCGCCGCCTATAATTATTCCGAGTATGGTTTTAATCATTGTTATTCCTCACCACTAAACAATTGTAAGAAAGGGCTTTTCTTTGTTTCTTCAGTAGATACATCAGACACATTGGACATTACTTTGGATTGTTCACTGCAAGTTGCTAATAGACCCAGCACCCCGAGAATAACTACTAGCCAAAAAATCACACTAGGTCTTGCAGTTAACTCATCTGAAATAGAGTAGCGTTTTTTACTCATTCCTTCTCCCTTAAAGTTCTAATAGCCCAGATTATGAATCTTGCGATGAGGTATACAAAATATAGGACAATACCCGCCCAAAAACTCCACGTCATAATCAGCTCACCTTGACTCTGTGCCGTTTGGATTTGGTTGCGACTAATACCCCATAAATAAGACCACGATTCAGGCTTCATATATGCATACAGCCCCATGCCGATAAAAGTACATATGCTCCCAAGAAAAGCTAAAATGACCAACCCTTCCCTTGCTATGATTTTTCTAATGTTCATTTTGCCTCAGGTATTCTTTTTAGTGGAGATATCGGAAGTGTTTGCTTCCAATCTCCGTTCCCATATGTATCGCTCTCGATGATACCCCTTACAATATTAAGCCTGTAAGTGACTGTACCATCTTCAGAAACATACAACTTATATTTGGGGACAACTCTTTCTCCTATTGCCAGTAGCATAAATCCAATTAGCAACAAAAGCAGTACCACTTGCGAAAACATTTTCCAACCCATAACAACCTCGCTTGTTAACTATGCTTCCTCTAATTAGGGAAAAAGCACAACATAATTATATATCCCAGGATAGCGGTAATCCCAAGAAATGTCATTGCTTCCCGAGCATCTTCACCAAAAATAAATCCTATTTTCTTGGCTACCTTCGGAAAAAGCAACATAAAGAGTCCAGCAACTGCCCCCGAGATAACAAAAGGCAAAATACTTAACCACATCTAAACCTCACCTCTTCTTTTTCCCAACCTTCAACTTCAAAGCCAACTGCTGCTTCCGTTCTCTCTGCAGGCGGGATATGTCTTTTTGACGTCTGGTTATTGTGTGCTTGGTCATTATTAAAAATTACAACCCTATCATATTTAACAAGGCAAAGATGCCCGCTCCTATAACTACGCCAATTAGTATCTTCCATACATCACTTAATTTTTTATCTACCCCTACCCTTTCTAATTGCGAAATGATTAAACACGCTAGAATGAACGCTATTACAATCTTCATTATGACTCACCTCACATTCATTGAGTATGTTTCCCCTATTTCACAAGGTCAGACACTTCACCGTCCCCCACCTGTTCCTTATTGTCGAACATAGACCCTTTTTACCTCGGGACAATTATCACCCGTATAGACCCAAGAGCCATCCATATCAAATAAATACCGTACACAATAAGAGTCAGGTAAATTATTGTTCCTATGACCTTTCCTGTTATCTCACATATCTTTTTGTTACTGAAAATCAGGACAAACACGGACAATATCGCAACTACCCAAGTCCAGTCCATTCCCTTCACTCTCCACCGATTTATACCAAGCTTGATTAAATTACCCCTTAAGGATAAATAGAACAACCGCAACAAGCAACAATACCACTATAAGCCACAATCGCAGAGGTATGCGTAGAGCGATAAAAGCAACAATTAGCGATGGTAACCAGCCCAGCCCTAACCCAAAGAGAAAACCGTATGTTGCCACACAGTATATATAACATCCCAAGAACACCGCACAAGCAACTGCGACTCTACTAAAATTACCTACACTCTCCCAAAAATAAAACTCGTCTATGGAATTATCAACTAACGGAATACCTTCCCCATCGTCTCCCACTAAACTCCCTCCACAATCCAAACATACACCCCAGCTATCATCGTATTCTTTTCCGCATTTTGGACATTTTCTCACAAACACCTCACACCCCTTCTCTACTTTAAAACTTTGAATGACATTACAGCGTTTTCTATCTTTGAAATATTTTCATAAAACCCTCTCTCGCTTGAAGTACAAGTTATTCTATAGAGAACACTCCCTCTTCGAATATAGTAATATCGATGTTTAATTTTAACGCTTCGGGTTGCTTGGTCTAAGTTAGTAAATGTTATATATTTTGCAGGCACTCCTCCAACAATAATCTCCCCCCTATCCACCAAATTAAAATTAGGATAAATCCCAGGAGCTTGTTGAAAAAAAGCTTTCAGATATTCTTCTATATAATTTTTCCCCTTTGCTTCTATACGACTAATAATAAAATTGTCTATGAAACCATCAATTCTATTCCCTTCTGGTGCAGCAAACGCTATTCCTTTCCCTCCCCCACCTACTTCAATATCTTGAACTATCCAATCTAATGGGTAATCGATTTGGAAATTCATTTTTGGATTTCTATATACCTGTGTAGAGCTATCAGCAAAACAAATACCATTTATTAAAATTAGGGTAATAAAAATAATCAAACTATGTCTCTTCACTTTTTTCTCCTTATTCAAACAAAAAAGGCAACCTCCCTCACCTCGAGAAAGATTGCCTTAAATAAATAACAAGAGTCTATGCACCATCGCACCCCTTATTAGCTGTATCATCGTGACGATACGTCATTATAGCCCTTCAACGGGCATTCCTCAAGGATTTAGTGTCGTTCCAGACACAGACCCCTCCGAGACCCACCTCTAGGGGGGATTTTTATATTACCTCGGCATTAAAGATTAAATAAACGACCGTTTGTTTATTTGCACCCCTCAACACCGTCAGTATACTTGTTGTATGGCTAAGTCTCCTGATTTTATTACGAAGAATAATCTCGATTGGCTTTACAATTTTATCAATTGGTCTGTTGCCTCTGCTATTCTTCTCTTTATCTTTTGCCTAATAGACTACTTTTGGGGAAAAGACCCTATAACCGTTAAACAAGGTATCCTTATAATGCTTATAGGCACTCCAGTTTTAGGTCTTTTTCATGTCTTAAGGATAATCATTTGGAACAATATGATTAAAGCTTGGAAACGCAGTAAAGCAGACCCTTCAGATTAGTAAATAAACGAACGATTATTTATTTGATAACATCACAGTTTATGGGTAGGTGCTAACTACAGGGGAGAATTTCTTACTTTCTGGGGGGTTGCCCCCTTGCGGAGTAGGTTGTATCGCTGGGAGTGGGGCTACGGTAGCCTACAGAAGAAATAACAGCATTTCTAATACGATACTTGGATAGTCCTGCCTTACCCTAAAAACCCAAATTCATAAAAAAATACGCGAGATATGTGAGACCGATACCAAAACTATGACGGTGGCACCCACCCCCACAGGCGACTTAGGTCGGGGCGGCTCTTGGTGCTTATTTGGTGCTTAGAATACCGCCAGAGAGGGTTTGATAGGGGCGAATTGGTACAAATAGAGCCAAATTGGGTTATCTAATGTTTATAGGGGGTTCAGCGTATAGTGCAGTGTTTTCGGGGGTTACGGAGAATCAGCCTGTTCGTCTTAGCAAACCGTTGCCTTCAGCCAGCTCAGCCACCTCTCCGTTCTTCTTCGCCCTACAACCCTTTAACTACTGGTAGGGCTTCGAAGGAACTATCATATGTTCCTGCGAAGCTGTACCAGCGGTCCTACTTGTTTTCCGGCGAAGCAGAACACCTCTCCTCACCATATCGCAACTATTTCTACAAATCGCCCCATGGAGCTATGGCGATAAAACCTACAGCTTTGGATTTTAGCATACTTTAACGTATTTGAGAAGTATTTCTGAAAACCCCCGAATTGACTCACATTAAATGTTACCGAAGGCAGAAGAAAATTGAATCGTTGACTCAAAATTAATGTTACCGAAGAATACACCCTCTATATGATTCTGGGCATAAAACAACTTGTGTTAAAGTGAACGGTCTATCGCTTCCCAGGCGGCGCGTTGATTAGCGATATCCTGCCATTCTGCCAGCTGGATCGTTATAACGCTCCCGGGAGCGAAAAGACGCTTAATTATGTCCCTGGGGTCCTCTTCCCCGTCCAGCATAGCGGTAAGAAGGTAAAGAAGACCGCGGTAGTTATTTTCGTCCTGTTTAGCCTCGGATGAAAGCCTGTCATACTCCAGCATATTGAACCCAAGCCCGAAAAGTGAAACAAGATCGGGGTCTTCTCCCGAGTCAATTATCTGGAACACTATTCTCTCATCTTGCAGAGAAACCATCCGGCCGTCTATCTCTTCATATTTGAGAAATTTTTCTGCGCTTTCGGGCACCATTATAACGGCGCGGCCGACCCAGTCTTTGTTCTCAGGAAGGTCAAGAGCTGATATACAGCTATCTACAGCCTCTCCTATGACCCGGGGAAGATCATGTTCGGTATAAAATTCCTTTATGTCCGACCGCGCGAAAAGTTTATACGGGAACTGGCCGAGATTCTTTATTATGCGCTGTATGTGTCCTCTTGCTCCGTTAACTCTCCCCACCTGGACTACCTGACTCACAACGTTAAAATGCCCGGTCTTATGGTAATTCGACATCCCTTCCACCATACATCCTGTCCGCAGGGCCATGCGAAATTCAGCTCGCCTCTCTATCGGCTGCTTCTTGATCTCCGCTTTAATACGAGAAATACCCTCAATGCCGCCGCTCTTTTTTATGCTGTCCAACATTCCCCCAGTAAGGGCCAGGCGATCGAGCCTCTCCGCTTCAAATAGCGGGAGCAGACCATCCAGAGGCCCTTCGAGTCTCGGGGCGGCCCGGTTCGCAATGTGAGTTTGAAGTCCGGACGGGTCCATATCATTGAAAACTCCGGGTTCTTCTATACGATATATACCTGTACCCCTCACCGTACTTGTCCCCGGATAAACTATATCGGGCTCTTTTGCTTTCTCGTCGGATACCAGTATATCTTCAGTAGGCTCCGTAATAAGTATGGCGCCTTCTTCGGCTATGGAAAATATGTTGGAAAGCGCTATAAAGTTCCTTATCCGAGGTTCCTTTGCCTTTTCTTGAGCATCACGGCCGACTACCCTCGAATAATAAGATGTCAGGTAATACACATTACGGAAAAAGATAAAATCGGCTGTCCTCCCATAATTTTCAAAAGCGTCTTTCCGCACCTCCGCCATCCCTTCTCTGTCAAGAACATTGACCCTGCACGGTTTTATTGTAAGGCTTTCTAATCCGTGCTCTGTTAGAGGAGAAAGGGCTTCTGTGAACTTATGCCCTCTTGCCGCCCCGTCGGATATCGGGATCAGGCTCTGATCCGCCTCCATAGCGTAAGCGACGACCGACCAGTCCGATCTTTTCTCCCCAGATTTATCGAGTTCTTTAAGAAACATTGCGAGAGTCTCCCTAAGCTCAACAGGCTCCCTGCCTATGCCAATAAAATGTAGCACTATCCGTTTCTGAAGGTTCGGATCGTTTTTCGTCCTAAGTATGAATTCCCTCAATTCGGATGAGAGTTTCTCTTTCTGGGCGGCCAATCTCATGTCCACTCCGTGGTCCGGAAGCCCGTACGCGAAGGCCATAGCCCCGGGATTGTAGCTGAGAAGGCGGTCGGCAAGATAAGCATCTTTCGCATCTTCCAGGCCCAGATCTCTCAAATGACCTCTAAGCGCGCCTATCTCTTGCGGGGCTCGACCTTTAAGAACGGTTATTTCGATCTCGTCGGGTGAGGTTTCCGCGGAGCCGGGCGTCAAGTCCGTACTGGGAGAGACTATTTCTGTTTTTTCAGGCTTTCCTTCCGACGCGGGAGGTGCCATTGTTTTGGCTCCGGCAGGTACGGGCTTATCCGACAAAACGGGATCCTCCGCGGGAGTACCATGATATCTTTCTATTCTTGTATCAGCTCCGAAACCAGTCACATATAGGGGATCGGGGTCGCCCGCCATTACCCCGATAGGATTGACAAACTGATCTGTCCCCGTACGGGTCTCCTTTCCAGCTATAAAAGCTTCATTTACAGGTTCACCTTCTCTGTCCTGGGCATTTATCAGCTTAAGGGGATTATCCAATATCTTTCTCAAAAAGTCAGTTTCGCGCTTGTCCGTTACGTTAAGCGCTACAAATTTCTTGCCGTCCTCTCTTGCCCATTTAGCGAACAGGTTGTACGTGTTCTCTATTATCCGCCGGTGTTTCTCCCTGTCTTTGTCTTTGGCGGACAGAGAGACGATCTGCCTGTCTATGGCTTTAAACTTAGTATCCTGCTGAGAAGAAGAAAGCGCGATAGGATTCGCCCAGCCTATGCGTTCTTCTTCGATATATATGTCGTATTTCCCCGTCCTTTCCGGGTCGGCCTTCATAGTTATGGTCCCGTACCGGTTTTGCGGCGACAGATCCCTGAAAGTTACGCTTACAAATTTGTCATTATCGTGGATATATCTCTCGATAAGATTGCCGCTTTTATCAACGACAAAATGCCTGTGACCATGCTTATCCCTTATGGTCAAGTGCCCCGGGAACTCAATACCGGGCCGGTTGACCGAGATCTCAAGTTCCGTTTTCTCTATCCGGGAAAGCCTTTTCAGAATCCTTTCACTCACTTTGCCATCCGTTGTGAACAATCGTTTAAGATAGAACTTCACGATACTTTCTTTAATGCCGGGGAATATCTCTGTCAGTGAGGCGGGATTTAGGGTTTCTCGAAGGACAGCGAATGTCCCGTAAGCGAAGACCGCGGCGGTAATGAACATAATAACCGCTCCGGCCAGCATAAGCCCCATACCTCCACTTGCGCCCATCTCCGCTATGGCCTTCCCGGTTAAAAATAACGCCGGCCCGGCGGCGGAATAGAGTACGGGAACCCGCATCGTCTGCTCTTCGCTAACGACCGGCCTTACCAGAGCGGGTTCGGAAATTATCTTTTTGAGCGTACCCTCTTCAGTTTTTTCGAAAACCGCCACTATATCGGGCAGATGGAAGACCTTAGACCGATTATGAATCTGGCACAGAGCCGGCTCGTGTATTTTTTCATTGTCGGGTAAAAACCCGGCTTCTTCCAACATCATCAAATCCCGGGCATCGAGAACCAGTACCTTGTCTCCCGGTCTCAATTTATCTAGTATCTTGAGCAAAGCCCCTTTACCCGCCTCAGGACTATCCGGCGGAGCGTACTTACGACTGTACCGGCCAAAACCCTTCATTACTAACACGGGAGTACCCTTTATCTGGGACATATCCGGATAATCTGACATGGAAAAAGCATCACGCTTTTCATCGTAAGCACTCTTTATTACGCTACTTCCATCAGGCCCATCCGATAACTTCAATTCGGCTATTTTCAGCAATTCTACAGCCCTCTCAAAATCCTTGGGATCATTGTTGACAGGATAGATACTGCCGTGTCTTGCGGGGAAAGGATCCAGACCCGCAAAAGGATAGATAAAAACCGGATCTTCCCCCAAGAGAGGTACAATACCTTTGATGAGTTTGTCATAGCCTCTGAGGCGATCCTTCACTATATCCCCATCATCTACCCACACCACATCCGCGGGATCATTCCTTTCCGACCCCAGAGGGCCGGAATAAATAAGTGAACTGTCCGGCGTAAAATTCACGGTTTCCTTATATTCTTCGATAGTCTGCATGGCTCTTACAACATTCAAGTGTATGGTATCCGAAATCGACTCGAAATCGGCTTTTCGTATCTCGATCTTCCGCATCAACCGCCTTGTCGTTTTAAAGATCAAAGTCCCTATAACGATCAGAGCGGGGCCAGCCACCATAGCCATGCCTCCGTAATGCCAGGAAACCAATATCGCCCCGGCTATTGAGGAAAGTGTGATAATTGTCCGCGCGGCCGGGCCCGGATCCGCGGTCCATACTTCAGTCCGCGCTCTTTTGACGAGATCGTCAAGAACGTTGAGTTTTTCTTCATCGCCATGCGCAAAAAGTTCCCCGAGCTGTTTTTCGATGTCCTCATCCAGATCTTTTTTCTCGATAATAGATCTGATATGCTTCAGCGCGTCACGCAAATATTTAAGTGCTCTCTCGTCAGCATATTCATTTACTTCAAGTTCGTCGATCTCTGCCTGTATGTTCTGTTCCGTCAGGCTAAGAAAATCGAATTCTCCCCGGATATGGAACTGTTCTATGTCCTTGATCCTTACTAACTGCCGTATTCGATCCTCCCCTTTTTCAATTTCTTGTAGTTGCAATCCGATAAAACTGTCTTTATCTTTACGCGAACCGGGGAAAGCCCTTTCGAGACTGATCTTAACCGCGAACAGTTCTTCCCGCATACGAGCAAGAAGTTTGCTTCTGTAAAATACCGCCTGACGCGACAACTCTTCATAACTGGGATCCAACAAAGACGGAGACTGATATGGGTTTTCATCCTTTCGGGCAAGATCTTCTTGCGGCCACACCGGTAGTAATCCCATACCCGCCAGTAAAGTCCCGGGAGCCGCTGTTCCCGCGAACCCGCCGAAGAGTCCGGTAAGCCACCCGAGCGACGGCAGAGCGTCCCCCGCGAAATACAGATACGTCCTGAGGAACTCCGCCGGGCCGAGGAAACTTATGCCGAAAACCGCCGCTGTAGCGATAATTCCCGTAAGAGCCGTAATACTAAGAACTGTCAGGAACTCTAGTCCCGCGACCCCGGCATCTGGAGGATCTCTTCCGGAGCTTTGCTTGCGGATACCCACAGGAGTTTTCATTGCTACAGACGAGGGCTCGCCCTCAAATGATCCTGGATCGGGGATCACACAGTCAACTGGTTCGGGGGCTCCCTTTACCGCCTCTTCCCAAGGCCACCTAAAAGGTTCATTGTCTTTGAGTCCTGCGCGTATCTCATTTATCTGTCGCGATGTCAGCGTTAAAGAAGGCTGTTTAAATCTTTTCTCGATTATGACATCGGATGAAATCTCTTCCATTGGAATTATTATCCCGTCAATCTCATCATAACTCCCCTCATACAACCTGCCTCCTTTTATAACGAAAAGGGGCATTTTGTATTTATTAAGCATTTTAAATATCTCTTCATGGCCTACTATATCCGACGGCCCCCCTTTATGGCTCTTATCCAGGCATATGTAAAAACCCGCTACTCTGGGGTTCTTTATCCTAAATTCATTATAACTTCCTGGCCCCTGAGGCTTCCTTTTGTCAATCGCTAAGTCAACAGATTCCGCAATAGACTCACCTCTCATCTCAAAACTTGTGCTGGTATCAGTACCCCATACACCGGTGGAAACAACCCCTGCATCTTTTTCATAGGCATACTCGATCTCTCCACCATCCAGGATTACTCCCATACGCCCCCACATATTATCTACACCATCTCCATCATCTCCCACTTTAAAAGATGATGCAGATATGGAGCGCCGTAAATTTAGCAATACCTCTAATCTCACTCGCCAATCCACTCCATTCTTAAATGGGGAATTATCTCCGGGAATGTAATTCGGCAGTATACTGTGAATAAAAAGAACCTTCTTCTCCTTTGCAATGTCTGCCAGTTTAACTGTGGCAGGTGATTCAGCAGGCGGTTCAGTAGTCGACTCTTCTAAAACTGTCCCAATTTCTCCGGGACCTTCAGCAACCATAAAGGACGTGTAGATGCAGATGGCCTTGATGAGTTCCTGTAAAGGCAACGAGCCGTTGGCAGGACCGAGATCGGGGTTCTTCGCGTCCAGCATCCACCCTTTCCCCTTAACCCAGCCTGGCTCTTCAAGAGGTTTGGACGGAAATTCTATTTTCGTTCCGCTTTCAAATAACCCTTCGGGAAATTGTTTACCATTCTCTAATATCTCAACATAATCTCCATTCATGAAAAAGGCCATCTGTCTGGCCAGCATGTTCCAATCTATATACGAAGCCGCTATATCATCACTCTTCCCGGTAAAGGTGTCATAACTGATCTTGAATTGATCTCTCATCATCCGAGCCAAAGATTCCGGGTTTTCCCAGGGAAGCATGCCCGGTTGATCTTTCAGACGTTTTCCTTCGATCAGGGCACAGCTAAGCAGATAATTACCCAGAAAATGAGCCAGGAGAAATTTACCTCTCTGGCTTTCAGTAAATCTAACAAGCCCGATTGTCCTGCCTCCAAAACCGACATTTTTTTGGTGACCCTCGAGCAAATATTTAGAATGCGGGCTTATGAATTTCGATAACTCCGATAATGTCATTACCTCAGGGGTATCAGCTAAACCTGATCCACGCACATTAGGATACTTCTGCTCCCAAGCAGATAGTTCTCCCGGACCCTGTCCGGATCCAAATCCGACGGCCGGCAAAAACATCATATCCACCATAGGAATATATTTCCCGCCATCGGATCGGCCTTCACGCCCACGCTGCTTGTCATGGAATAATTCCGTTATATCGGGATGAATTAGCCCGTATTTTGCCAGCAAGAAAAGGTCTGTAAGATTTTTTCTATACGCTGATCGAGCTTCATCTTCGCCCTCTATTTCATGTAGATATGTGAAATAATCTTTGTCTTCCGTAATATATGCCATTACTTTGTAGCGGTCATCTGCCGCTTCTACCGTCCCCGCGCCATCCAAGGAGGTGTTCAACCTTTTTACAACTGTCCCCGCTGTTTCGTCTTGTGCTATATGCAAACTCCCGTGAACCATAAATGTCCCCAATGCCTCCGGATAATTCCCCTGTAACGGCACCCCTTCATTTTTAAGACTATTTAAATACGTGAAAAACTTACTTTCACGAACAAGCTTATCCGGATCTTCTCCCGTTTTCTGGAATTTGAAAGCTATATACTTACCATCTTCTGTCGTATACACAATGGTTCTTCCCATAATTCTGTGTATCCCATTAATTTTGTGTCCACTCGGGATTTCTTTCATATCTACGAATTGTTCTTGGTCAACACTTTTGAATTCAGGGGGAGAAAGAGGAAGCTCCAATAAAGATAAAGGATCGGGATCCTTAATGACCCCCCCGGCAAAGTTCGCAACTGAAGAATCACTCCCTCCGCCGAATTTAAGGTTAAGTTTACTTGTTTCAGTAACGGCTTCAACAATTGCTCTTTCCGGATGAATGCCGTGTTTTATCATTTCTCTTACGATAGTACCAATGCTTGAGACGCGCGGTGATAAAACATTTTTATCCTTTTCGATAAATCCACGGATTATTGTGATTACCTTTTGACGTATTGTGCTTGTATCTTCATCAGAAATACCTTCCCGAGGTTCAAAAAGCGTTCCCCAAACCGAGTTTAATTTATTTAATCTTCCGTCAAACCATTCAACAATATAGTCTGCTGTTCCAGCCTTGCCTTCTTTGCTCAGCTCGGACTTATGCGCAATGGCGTCCCTCAGTTCATCTCCGATCTTATGATCAACCGCCACGTCAGAAGCAAAATCAGGCAATTCTTTTTTAAGCTCTTCTTTGAAAGTCCTTATAACCTCCTTGATGTTCTCGACCTCGCGAATTTTATATAAATATATTCCGACATTTTGTGACGAGAACATTCTGGCAACAGCATCACGATCTTTAATTTCTCTTGCGACGCCGGAAAAAAACGATAAGTATTCCGCAATACTCAAAGCGTCATTGGATCCATCGCGCCCCTGAATCATTAACACAAAAGTAGTAAGGGAAACATCGCTGAAATCATATTTCAACGACCTATAGATATCGGTCCAATCCTCCAGGCTTGATTTAAGCTCTTCAAAGTTATCTGCTCTCGTACAGGCGAGTTGAAACTCCGCCAGATGGCAATCGTCCCCTAAAACAAACCGTCTGTTTGTCGCGCTAATGTACCCGGCAATAAAATTGATCATTGTTTCGTAAATTTCCTTGCGGGAAACTTCCCATTCTTTTTCAAGAATGGCGTTGCACATCCCCACCCCCATCGCAAAATCTTTCAAGAACGTATTCATCTGCTTTTCAGTCTTTAACCTCCCCGAAATGATCCCTATATTCTCTTTTAACTCTTCTTTCGTCTCCGAAAATACCAATAGCGAAAGTACTAACGCTTTAAGGTCATATTTATTCACACCGGACGAATCGGCATGTAGATCTATAATGTCAGAAATGCTCGTATTTTCCATAGAAGCGTCTTCTTTGATTTTCTTGAATTCTCTTTCAAATTCTTCACTATCTGTTATTTCTTTTGCCAGTTTTTCCAGAATTCCCTCTCGCCACAGATCTCGCGCGAACGGTAAGGACTTAAAGAATGAGATCAGACGGTTTAAAATCGCCCGAAACGAAAAGCTTGCTCCTATTACCGGCGCGCCCCCCGCGGTTATGAACTCACCACTTCCTCCCACCCCCCCCACCCCCCCCCCCCACCCCCCCCAAACCGCCCCCGCCGCGTCGTGAATAAACCACACAAAACCCCCCC